>OJFB01000034.1_pt1 | contig 34396 bp, 35 predicted proteins | sample 1593811 | NCBI WGS metagenome assembly OJFB01 (sample SAMN05416736, study PRJEB24817) | seawater metagenome | isolation source: Sea water | place: Canada:Atlantic | collected 2013-07
GAGATGCTCAGGAGTCTCGTGGGCTCGGAGATGTGTATAAGAGACAGATATAGAGATAGCCATACTGGAAGTCTTTTAAGCTGCTATCAATCTTTAATTAATATGGGGACATAATGTGCACAATCTAATTATATATTCGACTACTGACGGACAAACCGTCTCAATAGCTGAGAGAATAGGTGAAGTGCTAGAAAATTCTAAAGTGATCTCTATTGCTGATGCTAAAACCTTAAACTTAAATGATTTTGAAACAATTGTTATAGGAGCAAGTATTCGATATGGAAAGCATAAACCTGAGGTTTATAAATTCATAAAAGATAATCTTGGGATCCTAGATGTTAAGAAAAATGCTTTTTTTAGCGTCAATGTAGTGGCCAGAAAACCTGAGAAAAATACACCTGATACAAATCCATATATGCAAAAATTTCTTGAGCTATCCAAATGGAGTCCAAAGAATCTTAGCGTGTTTGCTGGGAAGATTGATTACCCTCAATATAAGTTTGTAGACAAGCAAATGATTCGTTTTATTATGTGGATGACTAAAGGTCCAACCGATATCAATGGAACATTTGAGTTCACTGATTGGAAAAAAGTTGAAAGCTTTGCTAAAGAATTAAAATCACAATAAAAATAGTTTATGATCATGAAAATTTTAACTAGAACACTTTATTTTTTAAAACATTGAATAAGATAGATAAATCCATAAAGCTTTTTGAAGAAGCTCAGCTTTTGATGCCTGGCGGTGTTAATTCACCAGTAAGGGCGTTTAAAAATATTGGTGGCAATCCTATATTTTTTGAGAAAGCTAACGGTGCTTACTTATATGACGCAGATGGCAATGAATATATAGACTATATCGGATCATGGGGTCCTATGATTATGGGCCATTCTCATCCAAAAATAGTTGATGCAATTAAGAGGCAGGCTGAACTTGGAACGAGCTACGGCGCACCTACGGGGATAGAGTCAGATGTAGCATCGTTAATAAAAAAATGTGTTCCTTCAATAGAAAAAATTAGAATGGTAAATTCTGGAACCGAAGCAACCATGAGCTCTATTAGACTTGCCAGAGGATATACCAATAGAGACAAAATCATAAAATTTGATGGTTGTTATCATGGCCATGTTGACTCTCTACTAATCAAAGCTGGCTCAGGCGTTTTAACCTTTGGTCTTCCAGACTCTCCTGGTATTCCTAAAGATCTTGCAAAGCATACGCTTAGTTGCGCTTTTAATAACAAAGAAGAGTTCTTGAAAGTATTTGAAAGTGTTAAAGACGATCTTGCGGCTGTAATAGTTGAGCCTATTGCTGGAAATATGGGCTTTGTCCCTGGGGATATAGATTTTCTTAAACTTTTAAGAGAGGTCACAACAGCAAATGGTTCTATTCTAATTTTTGATGAGGTTATGAGTGGCTTTAGAGTTTCACTTGGAGGAGCTCAAGAGGTCTTTGGCATTGTTCCAGACCTAACAGCACTTGGAAAAGTAATAGGAGGAGGACTTCCTGTAGGCGCATTTGGGGGCAAGCAAAAGATAATGGACCAACTTGCACCTCTTGGACCCATCTATCAAGCCGGCACTCTTTCTGGTAACCCTCTCGCAATGGCTGCAGGTTCAGCTCTACTAAATTTAATTATTAATGAGAATCCATACAAAGGACTTGAATCCAAGGCAGCTTCGCTTCTATCTGAAATGCAAAATATTATGGATTCTGCTGGCATTCCATTTTCTTCAAGTCAGATTGGAGGAATGTTTGGTTTCTTTTTCTCTGAGACGCTCCCAAAAAATATCAATGAAGTATCAAAAACAGATGATGATATTTTTATAAAATTTTTAAATGCCTGTATAGGAAATGGTATCTACTTTGCTCCTTCCAAGTATGAGGCAGGGTTTATTTCTACAAAGCATACAGACTTGGAAATTGAAAAAACATTAACGATCATTAAAAAAATTATTAACAAAGGAATTTAATATGAAATATGACATAAGTGCTCTTGGAAATGCATTAGTTGATACTCAGTATAAAGTTAGCCATGAATTTTTATCCAGCATAGGAATGGAACCTGACTCAATGACCCTGGCATCTGCCGAGGAACAAAATCCTATAATAGAAAAATTAATTGAAATGGGCTCTGAATCAGTTTCTGATTGTGGAGGCTCTGCAACAAACTCCTTGGTTGCTGCATCTAATTATGGCTCCAAATGCCATCATGTTTGCAGAGTAGCTGCTGATAAAGATGGAGAAAATTATTTAGATAGCCTCAGGTCTGCAGGTGTTGATCACATCGGTGTAAGTAATGAAAATACAGACATGCCTACTGGCAAATGTCTTATTCTAGTTACTCCTGATGCAAAAAGAACAATGATTAGCATGCTTGGTGTGAGTGCTTATTTAGGCTCTTCAGATATAGATTATGATGTAGTAGAAAATTCTAAAATCTTTTACATAGAAGGTTATATGGTGACAAGTGATGAAAATTTTAGTGCAGTCATATCCGTCCTAGAGCATCTCAAAGGCAAGGATGTATTAAAAGCTCTTTCTCTATCTGATGCTGGCATAGTTCATGGGTTTAAAGATAAGTTTGATTTAATCGAGTCATATGGCATAGATATGATTTTTTGCAATGATGATGAGGCTATAGCATTTTCAGGAAAAAATGATCTTGATAGTGCTATTGAGTTATACAAAAATAAATCTTATATGACTGCTATTACGGTTGGAGCAGAAGGAAGTGTGGTTGTAAATAAAGGTCAAGAGTATCGAAGTCCTGCTGAGAAAATTACACCAATAGATACCAACGGAGCTGGTGATATGTTTGCTGGTTCTTTTATGCACGCTCATCTTCAAGGTTACTCTTTTGAAGAATGTGCAAAATTTGGTAATTATGCTTCTTCTAAGGTTGTCGAGACATTTGGACCAAGATTAGCAGCTGATGGTTATGCGGAAGTGTTAAATAAATTAAGAAAAGGCTAGCTAATTAGCCTAGTATCTGATATTTTCACCACCCTAAAATTTACTTTATCTAAAAAATAATGGTACAGAAAAAAGCAACAACTACAACGAAAGCACCGGTTAAAAAAGTAGCCCCTAAAAAGGTTGCAGCTGCAGCGACTAAGAAGAAAGTAGCAGTTAAAAAAGTAGCCCCTAAAAAGGCAGTAACTGTTGCAACTAAGAAGAAAGCACCTGTTAAGAAAGCAATTGTTGCTAATAATAAATCAAAAATAGCTGCGTATAAGACAAAGAAAGGCGAAAAATACATGAGTGCTGCTATGAAAAAACATTTCGTAGCTGTTCTTTTATTATGGAGAGAGCATTTAACAGATGAAATGCAAAAAACATTCGATCATCTAAAGACGAAAGGCGAGACTTATGCAGACCCTATGGATAGAGCCTCTCAAGAAGAAGAATTTGCGTTTGAGCTAAGAACAAGAGACAGAGAAAGAAAGCTCATTAATAAAATAGGTATTTCGGTTGAGAAAGTTAAACAGGACGACTACGGTTGGTGTGATTCTTGTGGTGACGAGATAGGTGTTAAGAGGCTAGAGGCCAGACCTACTGCTACTCATTGCATTCATTGTAAAACTCTTGACGAGATAAAGGAAAGACAGCTAAATGGATAGTGTCTGTAAATAAAAATCATGGTTCCATGTGCTAGATAATAAAAAAATAAGCAAGTTTGCTATTTCTGTCGTAGAAGATCTTCAAAAAAATAATTTCCAAGCCTATCTTGTAGGTGGTTGTGTCAGAGATGCTCTAACAAATATCGTGCCTAAAGATTTTGATATAGCCACAAGTGCAACTCCGGAGCAAGTTAGAAAAATCTTTAAAGCCTCTAGAATTATAGGGAAAAGATTTAAGTTAGTTCATGTGTTCAATAGATCTGAATTGTTAGAAGTTGCAACATTTAGATCTGGTGATACAAAAAAAGAAGATGGTGAAAATCTTATCACCGATGCATCTGGAAAGATTCTTAGAGATAATATTTGGGGCACTCTTGAACAAGACTGTCATAGAAGAGATTTTACAATCAATGCGCTCTACTATTGCCCGATTACAAAAAAGATTGAAGACAATAATGGCGGCCTTAAACATATTCATAAAAAAATTATTGTTTCTATTGGAGATCCTCAAAGAAGGTTTGAAGAAGATCCAGTAAGATGTCTCAGAGCAATAAGGTTCAGTAACAAATTAGACTTTAAGATAGATAACGATATCAAAGAAGCCATCTATGACAAGGGGCATCTTTTATCTGATATTTCAAATGCAAGGCTCTTTGATGAGTTCTGTAAAATTTATCTTGGTGGAATGGGTGAAAAGAATTTTGTTAAGTTGAATTCTTTTAATCTAAATAAATACCTACTTCTATCAGATCCAAATAAGAGTGATTTTGCTAACAGTGTTATGGTGCAAGCTCTTAGAAATACTGATGATAGAATTAAAAATGAACAATCTACGACTCCTGGGTTTCTTATGGCAGCGCTTTTATGGCCAACATTACTTAGTAAATGTACTAGAAATGGAGAAGTAAATATTAGGAAATTCTTTAGATCGATGGATGATGTATTAAGAGATCAACAAAGATTAACAGCCATTCCTAGAAAATTTAATAGCTATATAAAAGATATATGGGTCTTACAATTAAAACTTCATAGCAGAATTGGCAGTCAGCCATACAAAACTTTAAGACATCCTAGATTTAGAGCAGCTTATGATTTTCTTCTTGTTCGAGAAAGAGCTGCAGCAGATAAAGGCGGCTTAGGAAAATGGTGGACCGACTTTCAAAAAGATGACGACTCTCTTAGAGGATCAATTATTTCAAATATGAATGAAAAAGATGATGCTGAATCAGGAAAAATATTTGGCTTCTATAACGAGTTAAGATAATCTATTAGAAAAACATTTATCATTAAAAATGAAGCCAGCTATTAACGAAGAAGCACTTCCAAAATACATTGCAATCGAAGGGCCAATTGGCGTTGGTAAAACTACACTTGCAAATAAAATTGCTGAAACATTTAACTATGATGCATTTCTTGAACAGCCATCAGAAAATCCTTTTCTCAAAAATTTCTATAGGAACCCTAGTCAGTCTGCTTTAGCAACACAGCTTTTTTTCCTTTTCCAAAGGATGCAGCAAATTCAAGATTTAAAACAAAGAAGCCTCTTTGAGACAGTTAGGGTTGCCGATTTTTTAATAGAAAAGGATAGATTGTTTGCCGAAGTTACCCTTTCAAATGAAGAGATGGATCTGTATGACAAGGTATATGATCACTTAACCTTAGATGCCCCTACTCCGGATCTAGTTATCTACCTTCAGGCCCCTATTGATGTGCTTAAAGATAGGATAACTAAAAGAGGAAATATTAATGAGCAATATCTAACCTTGGATTACCTTGAGAAACTAAACGATGCTTATTCTAGATTTTTTCTAGACTACAATGCCGCGCCTTTGTTGATAATAAATGCTGCAGATATTGATTTAGAATTTAACGAAAATGATTATGAATCTTTAGTAACTTCAATAATGTCTAACCCCAAGGGTAAGAATTTTATCAACCCACAACCATCTATTATTTAGAAACTGATAAGAATGGCTAAAGATATTTATAACCCTCAATCAAATTCTAGCAATCCATATATAAAAGATATGGATGAATACAAGGATTTATACAATCAATCAATCACAAACCCTTCCAAATTTTTTGGAGATCTTGCAAGGAATGATTTGGAGTGGATCGAGGACTTTGATCAAGTTCATAATGATGAATTCTCCAACGCTAAATGGTTTGAAGGTGGAAAAACTAATGTAAGTTTAAATTGCATTGATAGACATCTTGATAAGCACGCAGACAAGACTGCTTTGATTTGGGAGGGAGATGATCCAAAAGACTCAAGAGAACTAACATATCAAGAGCTTCATGACGAAGTGTGTAAATTTTCAAATACCCTCAAAAATCTTGGTGTTGTAAAGGGGGCAAGGGTATGTATTTATATGCCTATGATCGTTGAGGCAGCATTTGCAATGCTTGCCTGTACAAGAATTGGAGCTGTTCACTCTGTAGTTTTTGGTGGCTTCTCTCCAGAATCTTTAAAAGATAGAATTCTTGATGCTGATTGTAGGATCGTTATTACTGCCGATGAGGGTTTGCGAGGCGGGAAAAAAGTTCCTTTAAAAGCGAATGTCGACAAAGCCTTAGAAGGCTGTCCTGATGTTAAAAATACTTTAGTTATAAAAAGAACCGGTGGTGATATCTCATGGAATTCTTCTAGAGATGTTTGGTACGAAGAAGCATCTAAAGAGGTCGCTGCTACTTGTGAAGTTGAACCTATGGATGCCGAGGATCCTTTGTTTATTCTTTACACGTCTGGTTCAACCGGAAAACCAAAAGGAGTCTTACACTCAACTGCTGGGTATTTGCTAGGAGCACACATGAGCTTCAAGTACCTATTTGGAATCAAGCCAGAAGATAAGTACTGGTGTACAGCTGATGTTGGTTGGATAACTGGGCATACATATATTCTTTATGGTCCTTTATCAAATGGTGCTACAACGCTTATGTTTGAAGGTGTTCCAACCTACCCAACTGCCTCTAGATGTTGGGAGATATGTGACAAATACGACATTAGTATATTTTACACAGCACCGACTGCTATAAGAGCACTTATGGCGCAGGGCGATGAACCTGTGCTGAAAACTAAAAGAAACTCTCTACGCATACTAGGAACGGTTGGAGAGCCAATAAATCCTGAAGCTTGGGACTGGTATTACAGGATAATAGGTCAATCTAAATGTGACATTATTGATACTTGGTGGCAGACAGAAACAGGCTCGGTATTAATATCGCCAATAGCTGGTATTACACCTACAAAACCAGGCTCAGCCACCCTTCCATTCTTTGGAGTTAAGCCAGCTCTTTACGATGAAAAAGGTAAGACGCTTGATGGCCCAAACTCTGGTAATTTAGTTATTGAAAGATCATGGCCAAGTCAAATCAGAAGCATCTATGGTGATCACGAAAGAATGATCGATACTTATTTTTCCATGTATCCAAATATCTACTTTACAGGAGATGGCGCGCGAAGAGATGAGGATGGCTATTACTGGATAACAGGAAGAGTTGATGATGTTCTTAATGTGTCAGGTCATAGACTTGGAACTGCAGAAATTGAAAGTGCGCTTGTTCTTCATACTAAGGTAGCAGAAGCTGCTGTCGTTGGTTTTGACCATCCTATAAAAGGCCAGGCTATTTATGCCTTTGTAACTCTTATGGTTGGCGAAGAGTTTAATGCTGAACTCAATAATGAGCTTAAACAATTTGTTTCGAAAGAAATAGGATCAATAGCCAGACCTGAACTAATTCAAAATGCGCCCGGTCTTCCAAAAACTAGATCTGGAAAAATAATGAGAAGGATTTTAAGGAAAATTGCCGAAGGTGATTTAACTAATCTTGGTGATACGACAACATTAGCTGATCCGTCAGTTGTAGAGTCTCTAATTCAGAATAAACAAACTCTATGAAAATACTTTTAACTATATTTCTTCTACTGGGAACAGTCGGCTGCTCATCTATAGGCCTGGAAAATGAAAAAATGCCGGAAACTAATACTGCTAACTATGGCGCTGCAATTATGAAATGCATGCAAATGATTCAACCTGGGCACCCATATCTAAGTGATAACATTTCTGCGATAATGACTGAAGAACAGCGAAGTCAAAATGAATGTATTGATCTAGCTGTTGCTAATGAAGAGATTGCTTTAATAATAGAAGCAAAAAATGAAAAGAAGGGAATGAAACTTCAAAAAAAAGAATTTGAAAAAGCTGTTACTGCTAAACAAAAAGTTGCAGAAAAAGTTGTTTTCAAGTCTCAGAATCCTGAAAGATGGGTTAAGAAAACAGATAATTAGATCTAATTAGATTTGAGAAAATAAATAACTTCACAAGGTAAAATAGATTATGGAAAAACCAAATATATTTAGACGAATAGTAATGTCCATAGTAGATAAGTGGAGAGTTGTAATGAACGTGAAATACAACCCTTTAAAATATATACCAGATCCAAGTCTACAAACTTACTTTATGTTGGTGTTATTTACTATTTGGAGTATAACTTTTGGAGTGATAGCAATTTTTTGGTTAGGGTTTATTGGATATAATATTCTTACAAGTATATTAGTTCATGCAGCAGTAGTAATTCCGCTAGCCTTTACTAATGCAATTTTTGTAGATGCCGAGAGAGATGGTGAGAACTGGTTAAAAGAATGGCGTGAGGAACAATCAAGATATAAATTAGTTATGAACAGGCTTAAGACTAAGAATTTAGTCTTATGGGACCCAAATAAAGAGGCTTAAATAGTCTTATATTTGTCAGCAACTAGAGTTACTTTTTTTTCTTCAATCAGCTTTATTAAGTGAGCTTGCAAACTAAATTTAGCTATTGGGTATAGCATCTCTGAAACATCATCATAAACAAGCTTCACTAGCTGGTCTAAGTCTGAACTTCCTGCCTCCTCAAGCCTTCTAAAAACCTTACCTTCTCTTGTCAGCCTATGTCTGATAATTGCTTGAATTGTCTTTTCAGGCTCATTCATATAGCTTCCATGGCCTGGGGCAAACGTATCAATTTTGTAATTAAAAAGTTTTTCAAGGGATGAAATATATTTGGTCATATCCCCATCTGGTGGAGCAATAACAACTGTTGATCCGTCCATAATATGGTCACCTGTTAATAGGCAATTAATTTCTGGAATTAAAAAACATAAATGATTTGAGGCATGGCCAGGAGTGTGAATAGCTTCAATAGAATATTCGCTTGTTTCTATGGTGTCACCGTCGCTCATAACAATATCCGGAATAAAGGTTTCATCCTCCCAGAGTGAATCGCCATCAACAAGCCTTCCATACATTGGAACATTAAGAATTTTAGAAATTGGAAGTGCTGCAGGTGAATGGTCCTTGTGAGTATGAGTTACTAAAATCCTTTTAATTTTTCCGTCTGCAATTTTTATTATATTGTTGATATGCTCTTCATTAGCCGGTCCGGGATCAACCAAAGTAAGATCGTTTTTTCCAATTAAATAGGCATTAGTGCCGCCTCCAGTAAATACGCCTGGGTTGGGAGCTGTTATTTTATTTAAAAGATTTATATCCATAAGGTAATATTAATGGTTTTTGTAGTCTGGGTCATCAGGCAATAAGCCAACCCAGTTACCATCTTTCTTAAAAAATTTAGGGAGTATTGCCGGTATATCATCGCTTGTAAGTTTTTTTTGATCTTCTAAAAGCTTAGAGGCAGAATCATAATTCTCACATTGCTGAAGATTTTTGATAGTTGGCATAATCATTTGGATATCGCCATTAAATGCTTTTTTAAGGGCTTCTTTTGGATTAATCCATAAACTATCAGTTAATTCACTGCCGTCATGCTCCCCTGTTTGATTATCTGGAAGACGTGCTATAAAAAACCACGTATCGAATCTTCTTTCTTCTATTTCCGGAGTAATCCAATGAGAGAATGGAGCTAAGTTATCGGTTGTTAGGACAAGTCCTTCTGCTTCACAGATTTTATATAGGCTAATTTCATTTTTTAGAAGCATTTCCCTGTAGTTCGTATATTTTTCTTTTTCAGCACCATTTAAATCCAAAAGACTTCCATCTCTTTTTTTAGCCAAAAGAATGCCGACTTCCTCAAAACATTCTCTTACACATGCAACCCAGTAAGCCAATCCTCCTGAGTCCATTCCCAGACTCTCAGAGGCTTGCATATCATCTATGCCTTCACATAAATCTGCGATATTTTTTTCAGAGTCATCTTGATCAATCTTCCCCCCAGGGAAAACAAATAAATTTCCAAAAGGAGGTCTTGCAGATCTCTTAACAAGAAAAACTTCTATACCATCATCAGTGTCTCTTAAAACTAATACTGTTGCTGCTGGAGTGAGGTTAATTTTTTTCATATATATATTTTATTTAGCTTAGAATACTGTTTATGGAAATAACTAACAATCTCCAAGACGACATTATTAATGCTCCCTCTTGGTTCAAAGAAGCTATTGGTAAATTGCCTAGTAATCATATTTTAGAAAATACCTTAGGAGATGTTTCATATTCAAAATGGAATTCTGAGGACAGTAATGAAAATCTAATTATTCTTATTCATGGAACCGGGGCTCATAAAAAATGGTGGGATCCAATAGCGCCTCAGCTAACCCAAGAGTCAAATGTTATAGCAGTAGATCTTCCCGGTATGGGCGAATCAGGGTTCAGAGAAAAGTACAGCATTAAAGATTTTGGTGATGCTATCGTTGAAATCATTGAAAAAGAAAAAGTTGAAAGAGGCTTTAAAAAAATCTATCTTGTTGGCCATTCTTTGGGTGGGCAAGTTGCAGGATACGTTGCTTCTGAGAATCAAGATTTAGTAACAAGCTTAATACTAATTGATACATTTATAAGACCCCCAGATTATGACTATGAAAGTGGAACAGGCGGTGGTGGACCTCTAAGAATGATCAAGCACTATCCTGATAAATTATCTATTCTCAATAGATTCAGGTTAATGCCCAAACAAGATTGTGCTAATGATTGGTTTATGAGATATATAGCGGAGCACTCTGTCAAAGAAACTTCTGAAGGGTGGAGATGGAGATTTGATGACCTGATGTTTAAAGCTCTTGAGAGATTATTTGGCTATAAATTCTCTTTTACCTGTCCTGCTCTGTTTGTTCATGGTGAAAAAAGCTTATTAACTTCTGGGAAAATTCTTGATCATATAATTAATACTTACTCAGATAGCATGGACTTTATTGGGGTCCCTGATGCCGCTCATCACGTGCCTCTGGATAAACCATTAGAGATAGTTGCTATAATTAAAAAACGTTTATTCTAGTGTCTGCAATATGAACTATTTCTATTTTTTCTTTTTTCTATTTTTAGCGCTAATTATTTTAATTAAGCCCTTGATAATTGCTGTATCTGAGAAGATCATGAGAGCAAAAGAACTTAAGCTTTTAGGTATTATTACTTTTATTATTGGAGTTCTCTGCATAGGTATATCTGCAAAAGATTCTATGTGGTTTGAAACTACATGGAAGCTAGTAACCTTTATTCTTGGCATAATATTGATCATAAGAGGCTTGGCAGTAATATTTTATTTCGAAAAAATAAAAAATGTTCTTCCTCTTTTCCTAAATCACTATTATAAATTTGCTGTAAGCATTTCATTAACATTTATTTATTTAGCTTTTTTGATCGTTTCTAATGATTACCTTGGGCCTCAAAAAGATATTAGCAAGTGTGAGTCAGATGAAAGTATGACGGTCATTTGTGGATTCCAAAACCCAGAGGATATTGTACTTACCCCGGATGAAAAATTTTTATTTATCTCTGAGTTTGGTGGTATAGCGCCATACGGCGAGACAACTTCTGGTTCCTTTGCTCTCTTAGACCTCAGTAATAATCAAAAAATTATTCCAAAAATAGTTATGGGTAAAAATATATGGGGTCAGGCAACTTGCTCTAGAGGTGAAACTGAAGCCTATGGCCCTCATGGGATTGATATAGTTCAAAGAGATGACGGCAGGTATCAAGTAGGTGTTATAAACCACTTTCCCAGCGAATCTATAGAAATGTTTGAGCTATCTAAAAATATTGAGTCCTGGGATCTTGTATGGAAGGGGTGTGTTGAAGTTCCAGAAGAGTTATATTTTAATGATATTGGTCTAAAGACTGATGGAAGCTTTTATGCTTCTCATATGTATGAAAGAGATATAACCATGGGTCAATGGTTAATGAATTCTTTATTTAAGAGCGATTCTGGACACGTTGTGCTTTGGGAAGATGGAGATTTTAAAAAAGTTCCTAATACAGATGGCAGTGGTCCAAATGGAATAATGTTAGATGAAAACGCGGACTTACTTTACATAAGCTACAACCAAGGAGATCGAATTTCAATTTTTGATTTAGCAAGTAATTCCGAGAAGTTAGATTACTTTATTCAGTCTCCCGATAACATACATATTGAGAATAACTCTGTTTGGATAACCTCATTAGACTTTCAGGTAAATGATGCTGGTGATTGCATGACTAGGCCTGCTTGCTCTCTTCCATTCTCAGTTCATGAGCTTAATAGAGAGACTCTAGAATTAAAAAATAAGTTCTCTTTCAATAAAACTGTCTTTGGGCTCCCAACTATTGCAGTTCCAATTGGCAAAAAAATCTACTTAGGCTCTTTTCATTCAGATCGATTGGGTTATTTTAATAAAGAATAAATTCATGTCAAAAATTGTCTTACAAAACGATGATGCGACCAATAATCTTGGCAGAGATATTGCTAAAAAAATAATTGCCAGTAAGAGCACTTCTATAGAAATTCACCTTCAGGGAGATCTAGGTGCTGGTAAGACATTTCTTACGAGGTCGATTATCCAGAATAGTGGCTGGCACGATATTGTAAAGAGTCCTACTTATACACTCTGCGAAGAATATGAATTAAAAGATCTTTTATTCTTTCATATAGATTTATACAGGACAAATGAAGCGCAAGATATTGATATATTCGATTTAGATAGAAACGTTGATTCTAAAAAAATTATAATTATTGAATGGCCTGAAAGGCTTCAAGTCAAAAGAGCGTATGATTTGAAAATAATTTTTGAACATATTGCAGATGGAAGGGAAATATCAATTACTTCTAATAATAATGATTTCAAGGAATGGAATGAAAATTATAAATAAACTTTTAATGGGCCTATTACTAATATCCTCTATTGAGGGTAATGAGTTAGTTTTTAAGGAAATAAAAGATGTTGGCGATAACAGTATCAGGATTACTTTTAAATTAGATAAAGTCTCTTATCTTAACTCTTACGCCCTAAATAACCCCTCAAGAATTGTTATTGAAGTAAATCAATCAGAGTTAAAAAATATTATAGATGAGCCCTATAACTATCCAATAAAAAAAGTAAGAGCATCGTCAAAGGGTGATGTTTCAACAATAGTTATTGATCTGTATGAGTCTGTCTACTGGAAAAAACCATGGCAGGTTCAAACAAAAGATGGGGTATTGGTTAATTTAGAGATAAAAAAAGATAGGAATATAAAACAAAATATCAGAGATATTATTGTTGCTATTGATGCTGGACATGGAGGCAAGGATCCTGGGGCGGTAAGTAAAAATAATCTTTTAGAAAAAGACATAACTTTATTAATTGCAAGGGAGCTAGAAAGAACTCTAAGAGATACCAAGGGCTATAGGCCGGTAATGATAAGGAAGGATGATAGCTTTGTTGATCTTAATGATAGATATCAAGATGCTCGTAAAGTTGGTGCTGATATATTTGTCTCAATTCATGCAGATGCTTTTAGGCTAGCTTCAGTTAAAGGTGCGTCTGTATTTATTTGGTCAGAAGAGGCCTCTAGCATTACAGCTAAAAATCTTTCAAAAAAAGAACTCAAGAACAATCCATCAATAAAATCAAAAATTGGTAAATTAGATGTGGATGATTTTGATGAAGATGCTGCTAGAACTTTATATCAGCTTGTTTATGAAGCCAAAATAAAAAACAGTAAGATACTTGGTGATAAGGTTTTGGAGCAACTTAAGAGAGATCCATTTACAAAGATTCATAAAAAACAAGTTGAATATGCTGATTTTAGAGTGCTCAAGTCAATTGACATACCATCTATTCTCGTTGAATCTGGTTTTATATCAAACCCAGATGATGCCAAAAGACTGAAGGGTAAAGCAGGAAGAAGAATGATATCTAGGTCCATTTTTCTTGGAATTCATAACTACTTTAAAGAAAAACCAAAGCCAAATACTTTTATGGAGAGTATGCCTGATCATGTAATCTATGAAATTCAGAAAGGCGATGTCTTATCAGAAATAGCCATTAGATTCGGGGTTACGGTTGAAGATATTAGCAATAATAATAATTTAAAAAATAAACCTATTTATCCAGGACAACTTCTAAAAATATATATTTAATTTATGTCTACAGGGTCAATATCAAAAGACCATTTCACTTTCTTAGATTCTGGCCATTTATCAAATTCTATAACTAAAAACTTCAAAACTTTGTTAAGAAAGGTTTTCTTAGTTGCCTGTATATATACATGGTGCCTATAATTCCCTTTTGATTTTGATATCAACGAAGGAAGAGGCCCAATAGCACTTACGCCAGCTTTGTTTGATAATATTTTAATAGTTTTTTCTAAAAAAATAGAATTACTTTTTTGAGTTGGAGAAGAGCATCTAAGCAAACAAATACTAGAAAATGGTGGATGATTCATTTTAAAGTTCTTATCAAGAGACTGTGAGGCAAAGCTTAAATAGTCTCCTGATTTAATTTCGTTTAAGTTAATATCATCTGGATATCTAGTTTGAATGATAACTTTAGCAAGATTATTGTTTCTTCCTGCTCTTCCTGAAACTTGGATTAATAATTGAGATAATTTCTCTAATGCGTTTATCTCAGGACTAACCAGCCCATTATCAGCATTTAAAATTACACTAAGAGTTACTTTTGGGAAGTCATGTCCCTTAGCTAACATTTGCGTTCCAACAAGAATGGCAGAATCAGAGGAATGAATTTTTTCCACTATTGCCTCCATAGCGCCAACTTTTTTAGTTGAATCTTGATCAACCCTTATAACAGGTGTATCAATGAATGTATTTTCTAGAACCTCTTCAACCCTCTCAGTTCCAGCTCCATGCATATGCAGATCTCTGGATGAACATTTTGGGCAGTTAGATGTAACTTTATATGCTGACTCACATCTATGACAAATCAACCTATCCCTAGATTGATGGAAGACTAGATTTGTATCGCATGCATGACAATCAGCAATCCATCCGCACCCTCCACACTCAAAAAGGGGTGCAAAGCCCCTTCTATTTATAAAAACTAAAACCTGATTTCCTTTTTTAATAGTTGCTTCTATTGCATCTATAGTTTCTAAAGCCATGCCACCAGTCAAAGGGCTATTATTTATATCTAAAGTTATTAGTTTGGGTGGCTTCCTTCCATCTACCCTGTTTAATATATTTACTTGGGTAAATTTTTTCTCTCTTACTAATTTTAATGTCTGTAAGGATGGAGTGGCAGAGCCTAAAACAATTGGAATATTTTCCAGTTGGGACCTTTTAATTGCTAGGTCCCTTGCAGAGAATTTAAAACCTTCGGATTGTCTAAAAGATTGATCATGCTCCTCATCTATAATTATTAAGCCAATATTTTTTAGAGGCATGAGTACAGATGATCTGGTTCCAATAACAATCTTTATTTCTCCAAACTTTGCTTTAAGCCAAGTTTTTAGTCTTCTAACTGGTGTTTGTCTTGAATGGTATAAGCCTATGTCCCCAGTAAACCTATCTTCAAACCTTGAAAATAATTGAGGGGTTAGATTGATCTCTGGGACAAGAATAAGTACAGACTTATCCTCTTTAAGGCATTGCTCGGCAAGCCTAAGATAAACCTCTGTTTTCCCAGAGCCAGTCACTCCATACAGAAGAGAGGGCGAAAAAGTTTTAACTTTTGAAAGTTTTTTTACAGCACTTTCTTGATCGGGTGTTAATTCAAATTTTTTATCAGATTCTTTTACTGTATATTCTGGATGACAGCCAATAGGTTTAATAGTTTTTTTATCGACCTTTCTTAGTTCGGTTGGAATAAAGGTATTAAAAACCTCTCCTATTGGATGTTGGTAATATTCAGATGCCCATATAATTGAATCAAATAATGGCTTTTCAAAGACTGTTTCACTATCTTGAATATTCAAAATACTTTTTATAGTGCTTTTGCTATCTAAAGCATCAGGCTTTTGAATATTTCTAACAATTATCCCAACCAAAACTCTTTTTCCAAAAGGAACGGCAACTCTAGTTCCTTTTTTAATCTTTGTATCAAATTTATATGTAAAGCATTGCCTTAAAGGTATTGAAACGGCGATATCATAGTAAAAAATATTCATTTTTTGATTGTAAAGAGATTGTTTTTTGTTATAGTTCTCACCCAAATTTTGATTTTATTATGAAAAAAGATATACATCCTGAATACCGAGAAGTTCTATTCCATGACTCTAGTGCTGATAAGTACTTCCTCATTCGCTCAACTTTGGACACGACTCAAACCAGAGAGTGGGAAGATGGAAAAACTTATCCATATTATGCTCTTGATATATCCTCTGCTTCTCATCCTTTTTATACTGGTCAGCAGAAAATAATTGATACAGGTGGAAGAGTTCAAAAGTTTGAAGAAAGATTTGGTAAAAAGAAATAAATTAATCAATTTATACCTGAACTTCCAAAGCCCTTTTCTCCTCTTTGAGTTTCATTAAACTCATCAACAATATTAAATTTTGCCTGCACAACAGGGACAATAATCATCTGGGCTATTCTATCTCCAGGATTAATCTCAAAATCGACACTAGACCTGTTCCAAGCAGGAACCATTAGCTCTCCTTGATAGTCAGAATCAATTAAGCCAACCAAATTACCCAATACGATTCCATGCTTTGATCCAAGACCGGATCTTGGTATCACCATAGCTGCAAGTTCTTTATCTTCCAAATACATAGCAAAACCAATTGGTATTAATTGAGACACTCCTGCTTTAAGAGTTATTTTGTTTGCTATACATGCTCTAAGATCTAGGCCTGCTGATCCAGGAGTTTCATATTCCGGCAAAGGTATTGAAGAACCCATCAAAGGGTTAATAATTTTAATTTTTATGTCTTTCAAGATTTAAGCTCCTTAGATTTGATAAATGATTTTAACGTACATTTTTTTAAAGATAAGTCTTTCCATGTATTTTCTATACTAATTTCTGCTAAGGAGCATGTTGAAAATTTTTTAATGTTTCTGTCTATTAGACTTTCTAATAAATTATGCATTGTTGGATTATGTCCAATAATTAAAATAGAAGACAATGCCTCATCTAGGTTTTGAATAAAATTTGTGATGGCATCGCAGTTACCAAAATATAGATCTTCTGAATAAGTAGCATTCTTTATTGGGAAATTAAATCCATCGGAGCAAATATCAAAAGTTTGCTTGGTTCGTAGAGCACTGCTACATAAAACTTTATCTATTAAATAATGTTTTTCTTTGATGTGTTTAGACAATAAATTAGCTTCTTCTATACCCCTTTTCGCTAGAGGCCTGTCAAAATCTTGCTGATTAAGGTTATCCCAATCTGACTTAGCATGCCTAAGTAGAAAAATTTGTTTCATAATAGTGTTGATTAGTCGGTCAGGGTTCTATAAAATCCTCGGACTATGAGTAAAATATGTCAAGTAACAGGTAAGATACCACAGTCTGGGAACAATGTTTCTCATGCTAATAACAGAACAAAAAGAAAGTTTTTTCCTAACCTGCACACGCATAAATTCTGGGTAGAATCAGAAAATAAGTTTGTAAATCTAAAGGTTTCAGCCAAAGGCATGAGAATCATAGACAAAAAAGGTATTAGTGAAGTTCTCAAAGAAATGAGAGCCAAAGGCCAAAAAGTTTAATTTAAATTCTATTAAATCCAGAGGCATGTTTTATAAAAAATGCCTTTATAAACATTGTCTTATTGACTGATTTCAAACCCCAATTTCTTAAAAGTCTTATATAAAGATTTTCACTATTAAAAGTATTAACAAAGAAATCCATGGACTTGAGCATCAGTAAGTTCATTCCCTTTCTTCTTATCTCATATTTTTTCAGCACAGCCTTTTCATTAATCGAAATACCTTTTTCATAAGCCTTGATGATCTCTTCACAAAAAATATCTGCATCTGCCAGACCTATATTAATTCCTTGGCCTGCTAATGGATGAATGGAATGAGCTGCATCACCAATGAGAACAACCGGACCACTAATATAATTTGTAAAATGATGATTTGATAATCCAAATTGTAAGATCTCCGAATCAAGAGCAAGGCTCACCTTAAGCTTTGACTCGAAATAAGATAAGTTATCTTGTATGTAATCCATTGCATCCTGATTATTTAATTCAGAATTTTTAATAGACCAGACAACGGTATATCTATTAGTTATTGAATCTTTTTTTGGCATAGGCATAAGGGCAAATATCCCTCGCTCAGAAAAAACTTGATAAGCTGTTGTTTGATCAGCGCCCTTAACATCAACTATAAATGTTAAAGCTGTTTGCTCATATTCGCTGTAACTATTTGGTAGAGAGACAATTTTGGCAACATTAGAATTTCTTCCATCACATCCAGCAACAATTTTTGTCTTAATGCTTGTGCCATCTTTTAGAATAACCTCGGGATCAGATTCTTTATTTAAATTTTGTATTGATTGAATTTCATTACTAAAGATAGTCTCCTCTCTACACATTCTAAGCAATTCATTTCTTAAGTCATTAAATAAGACTACGTGGGAAAGACTCTCCTCACTGATATCTTCTGAAGAAAATTGGATGTTCCCGGTCCCTTCTCCATCTAAGACTTCTATTTTATTAACATCAGCAGCGTCTATACTCAGGCCTACCGACTTTAGCATTGCCATTGAGTGATTGTTAAGGGTTAATGTTCTTATGCCCTCAGGCAAGGCCTGAGAATCTTCTGATTTTTCTATGATAAGAGATTTTATATGGCTTTTTTTTAATCTTAGAGAAATATAATTACCTATGATTCCGCCGCCAGAAATAGTTATCGGAGCATTCATAAATTTATGCCATTAAAGCTTCTATCTCTTGAGGATTTGATGGAACTTTAGCTGTTAAGTTTAGATTCCCTGACTCAGTTACAAGTATGTCATCCTCTATCCTTATGCCTATGCCTTTCCATTTATCATCTACATCCATTGTGCTGCTTATATAAATACCAGGTTCAATAGTTGTGACCATTCCAGGCTTGAACTTCATGAAATCATCATCTTCCATGTAATCGCCAACATCATGAACATCCATGCCCAGCCAATGTCCTATTTTGTGCATATAGAAATCTCTAAATGCACCTTCTTTGTGAAGTGTATCAACATCACCGGATAAAATACCAAGCTCTACCAATCCTTCGGTTATAACTTTTTCAGAAATTAACTGAGGCTCCATAATGCTATTGCCTGTTTTAACCGCATCAATTGCTGCAAGATTTGCCTTTAAAACTACATTATAGATTTCTAGCTGTTCTGTTGAAAACTTTCCACCAACCGGGAATGTTCTAGTTATATCAGAAGCATACATTTGATATTCACAACCTGCATCTACTAAAATAAGGTCAGATCCTTTTAGGTCTTTATCATTTTCAATATAGTGAAGAACGCAGGCGCTTTCACCGCCAGCAACTATTGGAGTATAAGCCGGAAAACGACCTCCCCTTTTTGCGAATTCATATAAAAACAATGCCTCTACACCTTGCTCGTTATCGCCTGGCTTTATAGATTTCATTACATTGATGTAAGACTCAGCTGATATATCACAAGCTTTCTTCATAATATCAATCTCATGCTCATCCTTAATTAGCCTCATATTCCCAACTAAAGAAGAACCATCCATGATATCTATTGAATTGCTATGTCTGTCTTTAGAATTAGCAGCACAAGTCCAATCAATTACCTTTTGATCAAAGCCGCTTTTTTTACCAATAGAGTAGAAAACTTTTTCTAAGCCTTGAAGTGCTTCTGGCATCAACTCATCAATTTTATTATTTTCGAATCCTTGATCAAAGAGGTATTCATCAACAGCGCCAACAGGTCCTGCTCTATATCCATCCCATATTTCTTTTAGTTTGTCTTTCTCTGGAACAAAAATTAGGGATTCTATTTTCTCTCCTGAGTTTATTAATACCATGACTGACGAGGGCTCTGAGAATCCTGAAAAGTAATAAAAGCTACTTTCTTGTCTAAGTGCATAAGATGAATCTGCATTTCTATATTGGAGATCGGCTCCAGGAATAATTAATGCTGAGTTCTTTGGCAGTTTGTTTTTTAGAGAATTTCTTCGGTTTTTATATATTGATTTGTCCATAGTTTATTTTACTCTTTTATTAAAGAAACTTTCCAATTGATTGATGTGCAATTAAACTTATAGAATGTCAGACAATGCCAGTTCAAATATAGAAATTCTTAAAGAGAGAATAGATCTCTTGATTAAGCGCTTTGATGAACAGAAAGGTATTATTAATTCTTATGTTGGAAGAGAAAGAGATTGGAAGCAAAATAAAATTATCCAAGGTAAGGAAATTTCTGAGCTGAAAAATCAAATAGAAATATTAACAGCGAAGGTTTCTGATGAGTGAAATGGAAACATTATCTTTAAGAATATTTGGAAGAGATCTTACTCTCTCTTGTCCAGCTGAAGAGAAGGATCAGCTTATTGAGGCAGCCAATTTTCTTAACACTGAGCTAGACGCTATTGGAGATAAGAATAATGCACTCGTAATTGTGGGCCTAAGCTTTGCGAATAGACTGCTATCAAACCCTTCTGCGTCTGAATCTGAAGATTCAACAGACTTATTACCTCTAATAAACAAAATAGAGTCTATTTTAGAAAAATAAACTTCCACTTGTAATACAACTATTCTATACTTTTCGAACATTCTGGTTCATTCGCTAATGTGTTTATAAAATTTGAACCGATAATATAAAATAGGTGATATTCCTCTATCATTGTTGTGCAGTACCTAATTAGGGAAGCCTGATCTGATATGAAATTCGCCACCTGACCTTTCGGTTCAGGTATGGCACATGGCGGTGATTTGGTTTGTTAGCCTCGGCATAGTTTATGGTGAAAAGTAAAATTAGAAAATCACTCTTCGAGCAGGGGCATGCCCTGTCTGAAGAGTTTATTTTTAATTCAAATAAAACCATTCAAGTCATGGCATTGGAAACTCTTGATATCACTAATATAAAAAACGTACTTTTGTACTCTCCTTTTAGGAAAGAGATTAAATTAGATATGATCTTAAAAGAGTTGAGCAAAGCCTCAAAAAATATTTACCTCCCCAAAATTCTGTCTGATAAACATATGCGATTTAATCTTTTAAATAAATCTACATATATGAAAAAAAATAAATACGGGATCAGAGAAGCTATTAATGATAATTACCTTAGCGCCTCTGAATTTGATTTAATGATTATTCCATTTGTTGGAGTAGATTCAAATGGCTTGAGATTGGGTTATGGCTCTGGATATTTTGATAGGGCTCTTAAAAATATAGAAGATTTTACTAAGCCGCCTATGCTGGTTGGTCTTGGTTATGAATATCAAGTGGCTGACGAGGCTTACGGCGAAGAGCATGATTTAAAATATGATTTGGTCATCACAGAAACTGATATACATAGATATGCTAAATCTATAAAATAGTTTCTTTAAAACATAATGATTAAATATTTATATATCCTGCTTGCTTCTTTCCCTCTTCTATCAGAGGTTATAAGCGTTGATGGCTCTCTTGATGAGCTGGAATGGGAGAACGCCCAAGTCATTGACAGGTTTTATGAAGTTTCTCCTTTCACTCTTCAAGAAAGAGAGGAATCTGAAAGAACAATAGCGCTAATCTTTTCAAATAAAGATGGTATCTATGTTGGTTTTAAAAATTATCAAGATTCAGAATCTATGTTGTCTAGAAAATCAATGCGAGATGAGATGACCTCAATTAGTGAAAAAAACTCTATTAATATAGATTTTGATGGAGACGGCTCAAAAGCATATATCATTGCTGTCTCTTTAGCAGATTCTTTATTTGACGCCATTAAGGTTCAATCAGGAGGCTTTAAGACAGACTGGGATGGGGATTGGGTAGCAAAAACTCAACAATATGAAGGTTATTGGGTTTCAGAAATTTATTTACCATGGGATATGGTGTTGATGAATCAACCAGAGGGATCTAAAAGAAAAATTAAGTACTCTGCTTTAAGATACATTGCAAAAGATCAGTCTTGGTTAAGTAGCGCAGGGACGATGGCCATGCGAGCAGATTATTTTGAAGAGTTAGACACTCTTGAAATTGATAACTTTACAAAATCTAGGTTAGATTTCTTCCCCTACTTGTCCGCCAATGCAAACACTGTAACTAAGGTTGAAGAAAATAAAGTTGGTACAGAGATATTTTATAACACCGGTAAAGGTCAGCAAGTTAATCTAGCTATTAATCCAGACTTTGGGCAGGCTGAAAGTGATGACGTTGTCATAAATTTTTCAGCACAAGAAACATTTTATTCTGAAAAAAGGGCTTTTTTTTCAGAAAATCAATCTTTATTTAATATCAGTAATTACGACAGATACTCCGTTATAAACACAAGAAGAATTGGATCTGCTCCGGGATACGATTGTGCATTAGAAACAGATGAAACAAATTGTAATGAATCTAAAAAAAATTATTCTGATATAGACTTTGCATTAAGGCTCACACAGAAAAAAAATAATAGTGAAGTTGGCTTCTTTGCTGCGCAAGAAAAGGACGAAGCATATTCACTAGGGAAAGACTATTACGCGTTCAGAGCAAGAACTAAAAAAGATGATAAAACAATTGGTTATATGTTGACTCAAGTTATAGATAACTTCACCAACACCACCAGTACTGTAAATGTTTTTGATTACATTCAGGTGAGATCTGATAAGTTAAAACTTTATACAGACTTACTTGCATCAGAAAAAGATAATCAATCTGGCTTAGGATTTAGAACACAATTTGTCTATCAGCCAACTAAATACTCTAAGACATCTGGAAGTATTTTATATTTTGAAGATGATTTCCAACTTAATGATTTTGGTTATCTCCAAAGAAATGACTGGTTTCATATTGGCCTTGGAGCCGACACTAAAAGAATAGACTTCGATGAGCCATCAATTATTCTGCAAATAGATAGCGGTATAGATGTAAATTATGATTCTGATACAAAAGGGAATTCAAATCCAATACGGATTGATCAAAGAAATGAAATTTCATTTAAAGATACTTCAGTATTCGCATTAGATTTTGGATTTAGGTCATCAGGTAAAAATACCACCATAACAAGAAAAGATGAAATCTACTCTTATGTAAAAGTTAAAAATAAAGTTAGCATCACCGCAGATTATGAGGCGGTAAACTATAAATATTGGACCTACGATTGGAGAGTTAGCTTTGATAGAGGGGATAAGTACGATACATGGGATTCTAAAGGCAACCACAAGAAGTTCTTTAAAATAGCTGGATCGTTTTTTCCAAATGATTTCATGAAAATTAATACTCAACTTAGGATCAGAGAAGAGAGTGAGTGGTTAAATTGGATAGATAGCAATAATTTAGCGACTTATGACCTTACACAAAAAACTATTTCAATAGATATGAATTGGTTTAAAGGCAATAAGCATGAAATTAGATTAAAGAGTCAATTTGTAGCTCTGGAAGCTGATAATCCAAGAAGTCTTGCATCAGATATTAATGGTTATTTAAGCCAGAGTAATAGTGAAGTTAAATCATTCACCAAAGGCATTGCCTCATTCCAACTCAGATATAAGTACGAAATAGCTCCTCTCTCATACCTATTTGTAGTCTATTCAAAAGGAGGCGATGACTATGAAGAAGAGACTGACAGAGGTACATCGAGTATTTTAAAAAGCCCTTGGGAAAATCCAAGTGATGAGCTTTTCTCTATTAAATTTAGGCTTAAATTCTAGAGTCTTATTTTAAGAAGTCTCTATAAGCCTTATTAGAAGTTTCTTCTGTAAAGGTTGTTCCAGACTTGTCTAGATGCTTTATTAATTTAGATTTATCTTTTTCTTGGTCTTCAATACCAATTAATATTTTTGCAAACGCAGAACCAAGATTTCTGTAATGAAAAAGAGAGATATTTCTTTTACTTCCAAAGTTTTCTAAAAATGAAAGAAGTGCTCCTGGTTTCTCAGGAAACTCACCTCTAAAAATTCTTTCGTTATTGCCTGAACCTAATTCATTATTACTTCTTCCTCCAACCATATGTCTTAAGTGATCATTTGAAATCTCATTTCTAGTGAAATCAGTGAAGGTAAATTCTGATTTCTTTAATTTTTGCTTTAATGTATTAAATGATTTTTCTGTTTTAGTTCTAATCCCTACCAACACAAAGGCATCTTTTGAATTAGATTTCCTATAATTAAATTCAGTGATCTGAGCGTTGGCAAACATTCTACATAGGGTTAGAAAGCTACCGGCAATTTCAGGTATTTTAATACTTAGTATTTTTTCTCTGTTTTCGCCCAATTCTGATCTATCAACTATAAAGCTCATTCTCTGGAAATTTACATTAGCCCCGGAACTAATTGCAATTAACGATTTATTTTTTACCTTCTTTGAATATACCTTTAAACCGGCCAAGGCTAGTGCACCTGCGGGCTCAGAGAGAACCCTAGTGTCTTCAAAGATGTCTTTGACAGCTGCACATACCTCATCAACACTTACGTTAATGACCTCATCCACACATTCTTTAGCCACATCAAAGTTATTTTTTCCAACTTGGGCGACTGCGACACCGTCAGCAAAAAGACCAACCTCTTTTAAAGTAACTCTTTTATTAGCCTTTACAGCCTCTGTAAAACAAGCAGAATCCTCAACCTCAACTCCTATAACTTTTATATTCTTTGAATTTTGAGCAATCCAAGCAGAAACTCCAGCCAAGATGCCGCCTCCTCCGACAGGAACAAAAATAGCATCAAAATTATTTTTATCTTCTAAAATCTCTTTACCAATTGTTCCTTGACCAGCAATTGTTAAAGGATCATCAAAGGGATGTACGAAGGCTAATTTTTTTTTCTTTGATAAGCTTAAGGCCTCTTTTACAGCTTGGTCATAGTTATCACCGTGAAGAATTATTTTGGCACCAAACCTTTTTACAGCTTTTATTTTTATCTCAGGTGTTGTAACTGGCATAACTATTAAGCAAACAATCTTTAATTTCTTACATGCGCTAGCAACGCCTTGAGCATGATTTCCTGCTGAGGCTGCAACAACCCCTTTATCCTTTTGTGCTTTTGTTAAATTGACTATTTTGTTATACGCACCCCTATTCTTAAAAGAAAAAACGGGTTGAAGGTCTTCGCGTTTTAGAAAAATTTTATTATTTTCTTTTGCAGATATATTGGGTGCAAAAGTAATAGGCGTATTTATTGCTACATCATAAACAGATGAATTATTAATTAGCGCCAGGTATTTTTTTGAATGCTTAAAATTACCAGTCTTTTTTATTTTTAATCTCAATTTATATATCTATTATTATTTTCAAGTATTATAACTGCATGAGTGGCTCAAAGATAAATGTTGCTAAACAAGCAATAGATTATATTAAAGATAAATTACATCCCGAGATGATTCTTGGGATAGGTACGGGCTCGACTGTAAATTTTTTTATTGAAGAATTGAAAGATTTAAGAAATAATTTTGCTGGTGCAGTTTCAAGCTCTGATGCTTCCTCAAGATTGCTAAGTGAGAATGGTATTGAAGTATTTAACTTAAATGATATTAGTGAAATTGCTTTTTATATTGATGGTGCAGATGAGGTTGCTCCCAATAAGGAGCTTATCAAGGGTGGTGGCGGAGCGCACACAAGAGAAAAAATAGTAGCTTCTGCCGCAAAAGAATTTATATGTATAGTAGATGATTCAAAAATAGTTACAAAACTTGGGGCCTTCCCTCTTCCGGTTGAGGTAATCCCAGAAAGCAGAAGCCTAGTCGCGAGAAGAATAGTTTCAATGGGAGGAGTTCCTGAATATAGAGCAGGGTTTACTACAGACCAAGGAAACCAAATTCTTGATGTTAAAGAAATTGATATATCTGACCCTAAAGAGCTAGAGACTTTACTAAATACAATACCTGGAGTGGTTGATAACGGAATATTTGCTTTTAATAAGCCAAGTGTTGTTTTGGTATCTAAATAAACTATAAAAGTTTTTCGATGTCTGAGATTAAACCAGGAGCATTAGGCTCAACGTTTTTTCCATAAGTTGAAACTATACTTCCATCTTTAGAGATTAAGTATTTGTTGAAGTTCCAGGATGGCTGAACTCCAGATTCTTTCCTAAGTTTCTTGTAAAAAGGATGAGCTTTTTTGCCTCTAACCTTTGTGGTGGCAAACATTGGAAATGTAACTCCGTATTCTGTTGAACAAAATTCTTTGACATCACTTTCATCAGCCAGCTCTTGTCCAAGAAAGTCTCTTGAAGGAATTCCAATAACAACAAAATCTTCGTCTTCGTATTTTTTATATAAATTCTGAAGTTCTGCATATTGGTATGTATATCCACATCTGCTAGCAACATTTACAACTAACATCGCCTTGCCCTCAAACTCGCATAAGTTTTTTGTTTCAGCAGAATCTAATAATCTCATATCAGTATCAAGGAGATCTGAACAAGCTTCAGAGTAGAATGGGACCAAACAAAGAATAAGAAGTAATTTTTTCATATGAATATTGTATATGAATATTCGTAAATATCTTATGAGATTGGTGTAATGGCGATTAGTGACGAAATAAAGATGCCCATTAAAGCAACTACTTCTAAATTATCTATATATTTTTTCATAAAAAACCTTTTTTTATTAATAATGGAGGGTAGAAACCCTCCATATAATTCCAGAGTATCGGCAAATTCTTATAGGGGGAGAGGAGTGCCGATAACATTATTATATATACTTATAATTAATTATCAATATAAATGATAAAATAAATTAGTAAAATATGTAAAATATGAACAATAGCTAAAAATATACCTCTTTTTATGTATAATTCAGTTCTATTTTTATTAGGAGTTCAAATTGAAAGGTACAGTTTTATATGAAGTAAGAGATGGCGTTGCACTATTAACGGTTGATAACCCGCCTGTGAACCCATTGAGTGATGGTGTTAGAGCTGGATTATATGAAGGTCTTGCTAAAGCTGAGGCAGATAACTCGGTAGTGGGAGTCGTACTTACTGGAAATGGCCGTGCTTTTATAGCTGGAGCAGATATCTCTGAGTTTGGAGGTTCTGGTGAGGGTCATGGACTTGCAGAAGTATTTAAAAAATTAGAATATTGTTCAAAACCCGTAGTTGCAGCCATAAATGGACTTGCTTTAGGTGGTGGTTTAGAAACAGCTCTATGTTGTAACTATAGAATTGCCTCAAACCAAGCGTTTGTTGGATTGCCTGAGGTTAATTTAGGTCTTTTACCTGGTGCTGGGGGCACACAAAGACTCCCAAGGCTCGTAGGGCCTGCAGAAGCATTAAAAATAATGTTATCTGGGGCTCATATACCAGCCAAAAAAGCTCTATCTCTTGGAATTGTTGACTCTTTATCAGACAACGTTGTTGAAGATTCCATTACATTTATTAAAGAAAAGGCTGCTCATTCAGACACTCACCCTCTAGTAAGAGACCTAAATGACAAAGTAATAGAGGCAAGAGGTAATGAGAATATTTTAGTTGAAGCTCAGGCAATGACTGCAAAATCAAGAAAAGGCCAATTTGCTCCTGGTCAAATTATTAAATGTGTTGAAGCTGCTATTAATCTTGATGATTTTGATGAAGGTCTAAAAAAAGAAACTGATTATTTTATTGAGTGCTTAGTTCATCCGCAGAGAGAAGCAATGATCCATATATTCTTTGGTGAAAGAGCGGCATCTAAGGTATCTGATGTACCAAAAGATACTCCTATTATGGATATCAAGAAGGCAGGAATTATAGGTTCAGGAACAATGGGTGGCGGAATAGCGATGTGCTTTGCTAACGCTGGAATACCCGTTCATATAATTGACCAGGATGCTGACAACTTAAAAAGAGGAATCTCTGTTATTGAAAAAAATTACGAATTTATGGTCAATAGAGGAAGAATGACTGCTGAGCAAAAAGATTTTGTCTTTGGGTTAGTGACCTCAAGTCTTGACTACAATGATGTTCATGATTGCGACATTGTTATAGAGGCAGTATATGAAAATCTTGAATTGAAAACAAAGATTTTTAAGTCTCTTGATGAGGCTGTTAAGCCAGGAGCAATCCTCGCAAGTAATACTTCTGGTCTTGATATAGATTCTATAGCTAACTCTACTAGTAGGCCTGAGCTGGTAGTGGGTACTCACTTCTTTAGTCCGGCAAATATAATGAAGCTACTCGAGGTTGTTAGAGGAGATCAAACATCTAATGAAGCATTAGCTACCGTAATGTCTGTTAGTAAGAAGCTTAAAAAAGCAGCTGTTGTTTCATTAAATGCCCCTGGATTTATTGGCAACAGAATGTTTTTTGGTTATACAGCTCAAGCGAATATGCTTCTTCTTGAAGGCGCCCTTCCCCATCAAGTAGACCAAGCAATGGAGTCATTTGGTTTAAATATGGGTCCGTTTAGAACTATGGATTTAATAGGACTTGATTTGGGTTGGAGAGCAAGAAAGCTTGGAGGTATGGCATCACCTTTGCATGCAAAGATTGGTGATGAGCTTTGTGAGCAAGATAGGTTCGGTCAGAAAAATCAAAAGGGGTACTATAATTACTCCGAAGGATCTAGAGCTCCAAACCCTGCTCCAGAAAATGAATCAATATATGAAAGAATATCATCCGAAAATGGCTTTACTAGAAGAGAGATATCAGATGAAGAGATCGTAGATAGATGTATGCTTGCCTTAATTAATGAAGGGGCTGATATATTGTCTGAGGGAGTAGCTCAAAGAGCCGCTGATATAGATGTTGTTTATATAAATGGTTATGGCTTCCCTATTTGGAGAGGCGGTCCAATGCATCATGCAAATGCTATGGGTCTTGATGTTGTATTAGAAAAACTAGCCAAATACAAGGATCTAACTGGAAGCGATGTATTTGCTGCAAGTAGTCTATTAATTGAGTTAGCTGAAAAAGGTGGAAAACTTACCGATGCTCCATCTAAAGATGATAGAAGAGAGAGATTGAGTTTTGAGAAATCATCCGTCGCTAATAATTTCTAAAAAAAATACTAATAAAAGGGACTAAGTTCTTATTTGAACTTTTGTCCCTTTTTTTACAACATTAAAAAGCTCAATGGCATCTGAATTAAACATTCTTATGCAGCCATGAGATGCCTTTAGGCCTATTAAGCCCTCCTCATGGGTTCCGTGGATGTATATATATCTATTGAATGAATCTATCCCCTTCCCCTTGTTAATACCTGGTTCAATGCCGTCTAGCCACATTATTCTTGATGTTACATAGTCATCATCTGAGTCTAATGGATGGTGAATAATCTCAGCTTGCCTTGAAGTATTAATCCTAGATTTAAAAATAGTATTAATTTTGGCTCCATCGCCTATCATTTCTTTTATAACGTGATCTCCTAGGGGTGTTTTGAAGGAATTTGCCGTGCTTCCTTCGCCGTATTCAGAAGATGAGATTGGATAACTAGATATAATTCCATTATCCTTCATTACATATAGTCTTTGTTCTGATATATCTATTTCTAAAGCAATCTCTGAGGAAGTAAGATTAAGTGACATACTTAAGAAAAAAATTATGAACGTCTTTTGATACATAAATTTACTATAACAGATATAAAAACTAACATTAGAGCAAGGTAGTAAGGCATGAAGTAACCTCCTGTTGTATAAGGCGTAGGGGATTTGTAGAACATATCTATTGAGCTATTTAAAACACCAGATACACCCTTGTCTAATTTATCAACAATTGTTCCTTTATTTGATATTACTGCTGAAAAACCATCATTAGTTGCTCTGATTACCCACTTATCATTCTCTAAAGCTCTAACTCTAGCTAGGGAAAGGTGATGATATGGACCAATAGAATTACCAAACCAAGTATCATTACTTATATTAATAATAAAATTAGAACTTATGTTACTTTTTCTTACTGTATTTCCGAAAGCTATGTCATAGCAGATTAAAGGTGAAATACTATATTTTTGCTCATTATGAATAAAATCTATATTAGCTTGGTTGTCTTTGCCGTGACTTACATTGGACATTGGCATATCAAAGAAATCTATCAAGCCACGTAAAGATGGAATAAACGGTATATATTCTCCAAATGGGACTAAATGCTGTTTGTTATATATTTGATTAGTCTTAAGATTAACCATTGAGTTAAATAGCTGACTACCCTCAAAATGCCATGACCCTGTAATAATAGTTTTTGAATTTACTAATCTATCTCTAAATAATGAAAACTCTCTGCTTTCAAATGCATAAGGAAGTTCAGCCTCGGGGAAAATTACTAAATCTGTATTCTTATCAATCTCCTGACTTAGTCTTATAAGATTATTTTCAATCTTTTCTTTATAGCTTTTTTCATATTTCAAAAAGGGATTTGTTGAGGGCTGAACTATGGAAATATTCAATGCGGAGGGGGTGGGTATTTCTATTGGCTTTTCAGATGCAGGTATCAATAATAGGAAAATAAAACATAGCGTTATAGCTGAGATCTTCTTATTTTTTTTCCATGACAATCCTAGGATTGTTGACGCTATATAAATAATATATGAACCTCCGGCAACGCCCAAAATAGGGAAGAGGGATTGGCTGATTGTATCTAAAAATATTACCCCAGGTATGAGCCAAGGAACTCCATTTAATAAAGAGTACATAGACCATTCATTGAGAATAAATATGCTACTTACATAAAAAACAGTATATAAATTTCTATAGGTTAAATTATTAAATAAGTTTATTTTTAGAAGTAATAGTGGGGCTGAAAAAACTAAGGTAAGAATAGCAATAAGTAATAAAAATATTAGCAAAGATACTGCTATGTTTGTATTTCCATAATAGTAAACGCTCACTATTAACCATGACATTCCAAATCCCCAGTGGCCTATAGACCAGTAAAATAATTTGTTAAATGAGTCTTTGTTATTTCTTAAAAGCCCGTTAATAAGGTATGCATAAGATAGAAAAATTAAGGGCTTAATAGAGAAGGGCGCAAACGATAATATGCCAATTAAACCAAATATAAATGGAGTTAAGTATCTCTTTATTTGCATCAAGTTTTTGTTATTGAAACCTTATCAATTTTTCTTTTGTCTGCATGAGTGACTTCAATATTTAAGTTCTCTACTTTAAGCTTATCTCCAACGCTTGGGAGTATTCCAAATTGGCTAATAATAAATCCTCCAAGGGTCTCAGCATCTACTCCCATTGGATCGATTTTTAATTCAAAGAATTCTATAAATTCTTCAATTTCAACTTTAGCGTCTGCAGAATAAACACCTTCAGAAATTCTTACTATCTCCTCCTCATCGACATCGTGCTCATCTTCAATTTCGCCTACCAGTTCTTCCAATATATCTTCAATTGTAACTAGGCCTGATATTGATCCGTACTCATCTATTGCAACTGCTAGATGAGATCTGTCCTTTTTAAATTCCTCAAGCAAAGAGTCTGCTTTTTTTGTTTCTGGAACAATATTTGGCTCTCTAAGCATTTCGAGTACGTTAAAGTTATTATTACCGGATACTATTTTAGGAAGAATATCTTTAGCGAGAAGAATTCCCATAACCTCATCTCTCTCATCACCTAAAACGGGATATCTTGAATGCCCTGATTCAATGATCCTTTCTATGATCACGCTAGTTTCCTCTCCTAGGCTTATAGTTACCATGTCTACCTTAGGTACCATTATTTCTTTAATTGTTGTTTTGCCAAGCCTTATCGCCTTGTTGGCTATTGATTCAGCTTCCTTATCAATAATATTTAAATCAACTGCATCTTTTAAAAAATCTGTTATCTCTGAAACAGATTGGGTTTTTATAAAAAAGGGGTTTCTAAAATATTTTTTTATTCTGGTTAAAATTCCCGACGGGGGGTGGCTATCTTCTTTTTCTGATTTTTTATTCATTTCTCAATTATATGGGTTTTTGATATGTAATTTTTCTAAAATGTTTATTTCTTTAGATTCCATTATGTTCGCCATGGCTTCATCTTCGTGATCATAGCCTAATATATGATATACACCATGAGCCAACATGTGAATTAAGTGATCATCAAAATTTTTATGCTCTTCTTTTGCTTCTTGCAACACAAAATCATAACTAATAGCTATATCGCCAATATTATTTGTTTTTTCTATTGAAATATCATTATTAACAAAAGATAGTACATTAGTTGTTTTATCTTTATCTCTAAACTGTTTGTTAAGTTCCTGTATTTCTGCATTACCCAGGATTCTTAAATTTATCGAGCTTTCTTCTGCCTCTTTTTCTTCAGCAAAGATAAGTTTGGTTATGTCTTGAAGTTTTTGTGAAAGTCCCTCATTGATTGAAAAGCCTTCCTGAAAAGATATTACTAGACTCACTTAGCTATTTTTTCTTCAAATGCTTGATAGGCATCAATAATTTTTCTTACTAAAGGATGTCTTACAACATCTTGCGATGAAAATTCAGTAAAGCCTATGCCTTTGGTTTCTGCTAACACCTGCATGACATGGTGTAGCCCTGAGGTTATATGTTTTGGTAGGTCTGTTTGGGTAAGATCTCCGTTGATTACCGCATAAGAGCCGAAGCCCATTCTAGTTAGAACCATCTTCATCTGATCAACTGTTGTATTTTGACTTTCATCCATAATGATAAATGAATTATTTAAAGTTCTTCCTCTTAAATAGGCTAAAGGAGCAATTTCAATAGCTTCCTTTTCAATTAATTTGCCTACTCTTTCAGCTCCAACCATTTCATATAAGGCGTCATACAATGGTCTTAGATAAGGATCTACTTTTTGTGACATATCTCCCGGCAGAAACCCGAGCTTCTCACCAGCCTCAACAGCAGGTCTAATCAAGATTATTCTTTGAACCTTATCAGTCAATAATGCATCTACTGCTGCAGCCACTGCTATATATGTCTTACCTGTTCCAGCCGGGCCAATTCCAAAATTTAGTTCATATTTTGAAATTCTTCTCATGTAATCTTGTTGATTCTTGCCTCTTGCCCTAATAATTTTTTTTGGAGTCTGAATCTTAATTTCAGTCTTTCGGATATCTTCTCCGCTATGTCTTGCAAGACTTAAGTTTAGATGGGATTGAATGGTTAAATGAACTGCTTCCTTCGTAAGCTCGATATTCTTCTTTGTTAAATTATATAAATCCAGAATGGCATCAGAGGCATGCTTAATATTTTGATCGCTACCAGTAATATTAATTTGGCTGCCTTTATGAAAGACTTTTACAGAAAATGTTTTTTCAATTAGCTTTAGATTTCCATTAAGCTCGCCAACAAAAATTGCTATTCTGTCTGCGCTTGATGGTTTTAAGGAAATATTCTTAAGGGCGGTTTGTATTTCTTGCATTAAAAGTTATTTTTGTCCTGTTGAGTTATGCAATGTTCCTAGCAATGAGTAAGAAAAAGTCTCATCAATACTTATATCTACTAATTTACCTATAAAACCAATATTTTGGAAGTCAAAATTAACAACTCTATTACATTCTGTTCTTGCTTGAAGCTGATGCGCACTTTTCTTTGATAGGCCAGTAACTAAACATCTTTGTATTGAGCCTATCATACTTACACTATGTTCTTTGTGATGCTTGTTTAGTTGTGCTTGCAAAACATCTAGCCTTTCTTTTTTTTCAGCCATTGGGGTATTGTCTTCTAATTTTGATGCAGGGGTGCCTGGCCTTTTTGAATAAATAAAACTGTAGGAGGAATCAAATTTTATTTGATTCACTAAATCCATAGTGTCATTAAAGTCTTTTTCTGTCTCTCCCGGGAACCCAACTATAAAATCAGAGGACACTCTAAGATCTGGCCTATGAGCTCTAATTCTCTCCAGAGCATCTGTGAAAATATCAACTGTATAATTTCTTTTCATCTTTTCTAAAATTCTATTGGATCCGGATTGAACGGGAAGATGAAGCTGGCTAACAAGTTGAGGGACATACTGATATACATCAATAAGATCATCGGTCATATCGAGTGGATGAGATGTTGTAAACCTTATTCTTTCTACTCCATCTATATGGCTAATTATTTCTATTAGGTCTGAAAGTCTAAGAATTCTATTCTTATAGGGCATTTTGTATGAATTAACATTCTGGCCAATAAATGTAATTTCTGAAACACCTTGCTCTGCTAGCCTAGCAACCTCGTCAAAGATCTGCTCAGGCTTTCTACTTACCTCATCACCTCTGGTATATGGAACAACACAAAAAGAACAATATTTAGAACATCCTTCCATTATTGCAACAAAACTGGAGGGGCCTGCTGAGGTTGGAGAGGGTAGTGAATCAAATTTTTCTTCTATTGGAAAGGTAATATCTATTGCCTTGATACCTTTGCTTTGATCTATATCTAAGAGGTCTGACACTCTATGGAGGGTTTGCGGTCCGTATATTAAGTCTACATAAGGTGCTCTTTTTTTAATATTAAGTCCTTCTTGGGTTGCAACACAGCCACCGACTCCAATTTTTAGATTAGGGTTCTTTATCTTAAGTTTATTGAGTCTTCCTAGTTCAGAGAATACCTTTGCCTCAGCTTTATCCCTTATGGAGC
>OJFB01000037.1_pt1 | contig 33463 bp, 26 predicted proteins | sample 1593811 | NCBI WGS metagenome assembly OJFB01 (sample SAMN05416736, study PRJEB24817) | seawater metagenome | isolation source: Sea water | place: Canada:Atlantic | collected 2013-07
TAAGATCTAAATTAAGATTAGTTAAGTTTTGATTATCTTTGTTTCTTCTAATCCACTTTAAACGATTTAAAGCAGTATCGGTTGACTGTTCAATGGTTCTTGTTGCAACTTCTATTTGTGCAATAGCTATTCCTGTTCTGATACTATTTTCTGTAATTGAAGGACAATTACCTGAAAAAAGAGTAAACGGACAATTTAAGGTATATTCACTTACCTTTTTACTCGAACCAGTAATAAACATTTTTAATCCAGAAGGACTAAATGCTAAACCATATGGGAATGCCTCGCTTGATAAGTCTAAAAAACCTACATGAGATAAAGTTGATATATCGAAACCTGTAGATAAATCGTATTGATTAACAGTTTTTTCACTCGTTCCTATTATAAACATTCTGGTACCATCAGTATTAAACTCTATATTAGACGGTGTTATACTCTGAGTACTCAGATCTTGTGATCGTAAAAAAGTAACATCTGAAAGATCAAAACCTACAGCTAATTCATATTGGTGTATGGAATCATTCTGATGTCCAGTAATATACATCATTGTTCCATCATTATTAAAATCAAGACCATAAATATTATTATCCTGGCTTTGAACCCGAAAAAAACGTACAAAATTTGCTGATGACAAATCAAAATTTGCAGTAAGTGAATATTCCTGCACATAATCTCTGTTTTTTCCAAGAACAAACATTTTTGATCCATCATTGTTAAATTTTATACTCGTTTCAAAAGCGTCACCAAGATTAGCCAAACTATCTACATAAGAAGCTGTCGATATATCAAAGGGAGTTGATAAAGTATATTCATGCATATCATCCTCACCACTACCAGAAGTACCTCCATTACCGTTCTGTTCACCAATAACAAACATTTTTGTTCCATCATTACTAAAGGTAAGACCTCTAGGCATATCCTCTTCACCTGCAACTGAAAAGCTTTGCAGAAAGAGTGGAGTAGCAGAATCACCACTTTCTAAAGCAGCACCTTCTCTAACAAAAGTTAGATTAATAATTAGAAAGGCTAGTATAAATCTAATTGTCGATTTCATGAAAAAATTTTTATTTAAAGACATAGTTTAATTTTTATCAAAACTTACTAGTTAAATTAATTGTTGCTTCATCAATGGTATTTGGCCTCAATGCATCTTGATTATTTAATTTAAAATCAATTTGAAAATCATTGATATTTTTACTTATTTTAAATTCAGATCCTAAATGTTCTGAGCCTGCTAATTTGTAAGCATAGTTAGTTTTTTTATTGGGCAAGAATCCTATCGCTAAATTTATTTTATCAGTATGACCTACTCCTAATGCTTGATTTCTTTCATAAATTAAAAAGATACTAAAGCTATCTGGTAAAATTATATCTACCCCCAATTCACCATTTAAATTATGTAAAGCACCTGAATATAATTTGGTATCAAAATCACTTGTTGTATCAGCGAGATAAGAATATTTTATGCTGGAGGATCGGTGTAAATTTGCTTTGTATTCTAATTTTCCATGCTTTCTAATTTTATATTTTTCATTTTCTAATTCTTCAGCTGCAGCAATTGAGAGTCTTGCATTTCTTGATTGAACGCCTTGCTTTTTAAATTTCATGGCAGCGTTACCACTTTCTTGATATTTATTTAACAAAGTGTAACCAAGATCAATTTGTCCTGAAGGAACTAGAGTTAAATTATTTTTTTTAATCTCATCTTTTAATTTAATTGTTCCATATATTTGTTTACCGTCTCTTTTGGCGGTTACACGTTGCCCATCGAGCACTGATAAAATATCAAAATTGAGAGCCCCCACTCCAATAACCGTGTCTATAAATTTTGTATCATCTTTAATTGGCGAAGAAGTATAATGGGTTAAATTATAAGTATTCGCATCTAAATTACTTCCAACTGTTCCAACCTCAACATCATCTTTACCAAACCTAAATGCCAGCCCCCTGATGCCATTATTTTTGGTAAATTTATCTGCTCCAACTGTGATTGCATCCGTTTTAATTTTTTTAAATGAGGAAACTTTTGTCTCTCCAACTCTTCCAACAGCAATACTTCCTTCGCTCCAAAAAAATATATCTTGTTCTTGTTCTTGTTCTTTAGTTTTTTTGCTAGTAGCTGAATTTTTTACAACTTTAGCAAGAGAAACTAGCATTGGATTAGTAAAATTAAGATCTAAATTAAGATTAGTTAAGTTTTGATTATCTTTGTTTCTTCTAATCCATTTTAATCTATTTAAAGCAGTGTCCGTTGAGTGCTCTATAGTTCTTGTTGCAACTTCTATTTGTGCAATAGCTATTCCCGTTCTGACACTATTTTCTGTAATTGGAGGACATTTTCCAGCAATGATATTAAAAGGACACACTAAATCAAATTCATGTATTGAATCATCACCATTATCATCAGAGACAAACATTTTTAATCCAGCTGCGCTAAATGCAAGCGCTCTTGTTTGATTGGCAGTTTTAGTTGTTATTAAATTTCCTATGACTACCTCTCCATCTTTGACATGGGATGATGTATCATATGCTTTTGAAAGTGAATATTGAGCAACTGTAAATCGCTGATGATCGGTAACAAAAATTCTTTTTCCATTTGCACTAAAAAAAATTGCCATAGGATTACTTTGCGTTAAAAGAATTCCGGCATTTTCAACATGTGATAGTGTTGACAAATCATATGGGGTTGAAAGGGTATATTCTCTTATACCATCAATAGTAGGATCACTACTGTTATCATTAAAGCTTAAAAATATTTTTGTACCATCGGGATTGATCTCAATACCTCGTAAATGATGTCTTCCTAATCCAGCATTATTTGTTAAATCACCAAATCTCCAGGGATCTTGAATAGCTACAGTATCAGGATTTACCTCCGCAACATATGCGCATGTTGAAATATCATAAGGTACAGTTAAGTCATATCTATATATAAGATCATCAAATCCACCATTTGATCCTTGTCGGACCAAAAACATTTTAAGTCCATCGCTACTAATCACCAAATCACCAATATTACGTGCATCACTATCTAATTCACATCTCTGAGCATCTCCTGCATAAGTAGCTGCAGAAATATCAAATGGTGTGGATAGATTATATTCGAATATAAATAGGTTGCTACTAAAACGGGACACAAACATTTTAGTTCCGTCGGGATTAAAAGCAATACCCTGTATTTGACCATCACCATCAAGAAAACTGTATGCTTGGTCGCTGTCTACTTCAGTTACCATAGCTCCAAAGGAATTAGAGATGGGAATTAAGAGAAAAAAAATGATTATAAATTTTTTTATTGAAAACATATAGCTTGTGTCTGGTCCAAAAATTATTTCTTACGTTTTCTTTTGTTTCTGGCTTTTCTTTTTTTCTTAGCTATTTTTTTTCTTGTTATTTTTTTTGCTTTTTTCTTTATTACTTTTTTCTTTTTAATTTTTTTCTTTTTAACTTTTTTCTTTTTAGTCTTGCCTTTTTTCTTCACTGCTTTTTTCTTTTTATCTTTTTTCTTTACTTGTTTTTTATTTTTCTTTTTATCTTTTTTCTTTTTATCTTTCTTCTTTACTTCTTTTGTATTTTTCTTTTCATCTTTTTTCGCAACCACTATTTTTTCTTCTGTTTCAATAACTTTTTCTTCAACAATGTTTTCAGATTGTGTTATGTCTGACACCTCTTCTTCATTTGTTTTTAGTAAAACAATTCTCTTTTCTTCGTCTTTTTTAATATTTTCTTTAATTAATATTTTTATCTCTTCTTTATCAAAACCCTGAGCTTTAAGTTCTTGTCTAATTTTTTTTCTAGTAGCTTTTCTTTCTTCTTTTGTAGTTCCATCAAGCTTTGCCACTCTAACTACTTTCATTCTTTTTTTAAATTTTTTCAGTTGGTTTTTGGTTATTTGTTTTGCTTTTCCTGGTGCGCTACCTTGAACCATACTTGCTACACTGTAAGGGTTATTCAGTAGTGTTTGACCCAAATTATTTCCAACCAGAACTGCCCCGGGCCTTAAACCCAATGTATTATTTTTTCCTGGTCCTATTAATAAAGTATCTGTTTTTTGATTTGATACTATGGTTTGAAACTCTGTTCCTCTTGAACCTAAAGTTCCTTCAGGAACGTTAACGGTTAGGCTGTCTGGATTCTTTTTACTTATTAAACCTGAAATTATTTTTAAACTTCCTTTTTTAACATTCGCTACAATTTTTCCATCATTTGTTGCTGGATCGTATATAAAGGTATCCATAACTACTTCTGAATCTGATCCAATGGTAAATGTTGATTGATCTAGTAGTAATATTTGTGTGCCCGAATCTATTCCTGCATAAATCGTTTCGTTTAAATAAACTTTATCGCCAGCTTTAAGTTCTCTTGTGCCAGCTTTAGCTGTTCCAGATACTGCACCTACAATTCCAACTAATTGCTTACTAATATCAATTTTTGCATCCGCCTGGCTGATATTGAATACAAAAAATAATAGTATGATTAGTGATAAAATCTTCTTCATTTGGCAAGAAGATAGACTTTTTTTACATTTATATAAGGTTGCCTTGACCCATATTAGGTGCAGTTTCTGTGCATTTTATCCAAAATATAGCTGTGTATTTAATTTATAAAAATAGGTTTTGTTTTGATTACTTATTCAAGTGAAATGACTTCGATAAACTGACTGCAAACGAGTCTGAAATATAATCATAATTAATTATATTAGCTTCAGAGAAAATTTTTTCGTATGAAAAGCTGATAAATAAACTTTTATCTGGATCGATGGTAGGGAAAAAATCTCCAATAGCTTTAGTGAACATCAAGTCAAAAGTGTTTGTTACATCTGATCTTATTCTGTTTGAATTTATGCTTGTATCTACATTTTTATAATCATTAAAACTCAACCCATTGCCTACCGAAATATAACCTAAAGGGAGAGCGAAATTTAATCTAAAATTCAAATCATAAGTTTCAAAGTCGTTTGTTCCCACTTTTGCTTCTGAAGTGCTGTACCCCAAACCTGTTGAGGATGAAATGATTTCGTTAAATACATAATCGTGTCCCAGTGAAAGACCATGCCCTTTAGCATTCGTTTCATTTGCAGTTGTATCAGTGCTATTTTTATTATTTTTAGAATCTGAAAAAGAATAACCATAGCTAAATGAATTTTGATCTCCTACAGAAAAAGATCCTCCTATTCCTTGCATTAAAGAAAAGCTATCTGCATCATCTTGGTAATCTGTTTTGCTTATCATTACATAGGGGCTTAAACTTTGGTTGCCTAAGTATGTATCCAAAGCAATAGTTAAACCGTAACTTTCAAAATCATCTGCTGTTTCCTCTCTTTGCTCTGAGTCTGTGAAACTCGCATTTATCATTAATGATGAATTTTCTCCTAAAGATCGAGTTGCTGTTAATCCTAAGCCCTCACTATACGTTTTGTCATACTTCGCACTATTAAACCCAATGACTTCATCAGCACTACTTTGTAATCTTGTTTTTGAAACACTATTAACATTTTGATTAGAAACACCACCAAGAGATATATCTGCATAAAAATTCCATAGCTTGGGAGCTCCCCTTTCTTTAAGTGTAGTTTCAATTTGATTTATTGTTTCTACATCTTCAGGTGTTAAGTCTTCACTAGTTTTGATATCTTCAATTATAGTCAAAGCTTTATTGGGCGAGTCTGCTTGGACTAAAACGGAAAGTAAATATAGTTTTATCTCAACATTATCTGGATAAATCATATTTAATCTTTCCAGAGTTGCGATGGTTTGTTTATAATTTCCAATTTTTCCTTGTTGTTGTGCATATTTTAAATTTAAATCTAAATCATTTGGCTTTTGTAAAATTTGCAAATAAGTAATGTTTTTTTCTGAAGAACCTGGAATTAGAATTTCTTCTCCGTTAACTATAATTTTAGAGCCACTAGTATCTGCAGCCATTATTGCGCTCGTTGTTTCTAAAAAAAAGCTAACTAAAAAAAAAGAAAATAAGACTAATGAAATAGCACCTGTTGTTGGTTTTTTTTTAATCATTTTTACTCCAAATAAAATAAAAGAAATATGGAATAGTTGCAGGAACTATGCCAAACCAAAACCATTCATCCCATCTAAAACTCTTATCTAATCCTAAGTTGCTAAGTCCATTCCACCATGTCAGGTAACCAATTCCTATTATCCAAACTAAGCTAATAGTTACTGATATCTTTTCTTTTTTAGAAAGATTGAAGGGAAATAATTTTTTAGTAGGTTCGTCCATTGTTATGAAAGCATTTGATCAATTTAGACTACTTACCTGTCCAAGTTCCGTTAGCAGTCATTGTTAACGTTTTGTCGCCATTGGTTGCTGTCACAATGTAGCTCGTCCCAACTTTAGCTATACACATGTCATAACCAGCTTCTTTTGTAATTACATCTCCTCCACCAAACAGTGCGTCCTCAATTGCTATTGATGATGCACCAGTTGAAGGTGGCACACCAATATCTGGTGAGCAGCTACCGACTTCATTTCCGGTAAAGTATTCACTATTATCTGAGTAATATTCTGTTTGTGCTAAAGATATTTGCTGCATAGCATTTTCTGCAGACTTTTGTTTTGTTCCTAAGATATAACCGTTGTAACTAACAATACCTATGGATGAAAGAATTCCTATGATTGCAACAACCACTAAAAGCTCAATTAAACTAAAACCTGAGCTTTTAGTGATCATAACTTTTAGATCTATATATTATTCAGCAACTTCAACTGTGTTTACAACTGTTGGTGCTTCTCCATCTACTGTTGCACAATCGTTTTGAAAACAAGTTGTAATTGTTAACACATTACCAGTAGCTTCCATGTTAACAAAACCCATGTCCGCTTTTGCAGCATATGCGCTTGATGATCGTACTGCAGCACTATCTGGGTCATATGGATTTTTAAAATCTTTCAAAGCTTCTTTAGCAGCAACAATCACATCTGCACCAGTTCGACCTGAACATGTAAGTTCAGTGCTCATTGCCTTCGTCTCACCAATATTACATTTTTGATCCTCTGCAGCTATGTATTTTACAACAGTAGCATGATTGGATTTAGCAGATGCTTTTTTTGCGCCTGCAGTATAACCGTTATAAGCAACTGTACCAACTGCTGCTAAAATTCCTATAATTGCTACAACCACTAGCAATTCAATTAATGTAAAACCTTTATTATTTTTTTTCATATATAATTTCCTTTAGTTTATTACTTGTATTTTTTGATTCTCGTCAATAATACCGCTCCAATTCAAGAAAATATCTAGTCATGCACCCATAATGGGCTCATTTACTTGATTTTTGTGGTAAAAAATTGATGTTATCCCTTTTTAAAAATATGACTTATAAAACTAGCGAAAATGCCAACATCAGTACTGTTTTTCTAGACGGAGAAATAGACATGGATGTAATTGAGAAAGCAAAAGAAATTATTTTTCCTTTAGTTGAAGCGGGCAAGGAAGTTCATATTAATTTAAAGGATGTTTCATACATGGATTCATCAGGAATTTCTGTTCTTATTGAGAGCCACCAAAAAGCAACAGAAAAAGGTACGAAAGTAATTATAAAAGAAATTAGTAAATCTGTCTTAAAGGTAATCATGATGGCAAAGTTAGAACAGATATTAAATCTAGAGTAATGACACTATCAGAATCAAAAGACTTTGTCGTACATAGTTCCAATCTTAAAGAAGTCAGAATATTTTCAAGAGAGGTTTTTGAAAAAATAAATTTGCCTCAAGAACAAAAAGATGAATTGGTTTTAGCAATTGCAGAAGCTGCTCAAAATATAGTCAAGCACGCCTACAAAGATGTAGAAGAAACTAAAGATAAAATGCAAATTAAAATTTCATTTAAAGATAATCAATTAGAAATAGGATTCTTTGATAAAGGAAAACCTGTCATTCCTGAGAATATTCAGCACCGAAAATTAGATGATATTAAGCCAGGAGGGCTAGGTACTTTTTTTATTAAACAAATTATGGATGAGGCTGTTTTTAAAAAAGACCAAAAAGGTTGGGTTAACCATCTTGTTTTAACAAAAACAATCTAACCAATTAATGCTCCCACATTAAATATTGGTGCATACATCGCAATCATTAATCCACCAATCATAATTCCCATAAAAACAATCATGATCGGCTCTATTAAAGTAGACATATTATCTACTGCTGTATCAAACTCTTCTTCATAATAATTTGCAACAGAAGTAAACATTTCATCTAAACTTCCAGTTTGTTCACCAACAGAAATAAGCTGACTAAACGTGGGTGGAAATAAAGGTTCTTTTAAAAAAAGTTTCGTAAGTGTATCTCCAGAGAAGACTCCTTTTTTAACATTCTCTAAAGCTAAAGTAACACAATCATTATTACTAACAGATTTAGCAATATCTATACTTTCTAATAAATTTACACCGGCGGCACTTAGATTACCCATGATCAATGAAATTCTTGCCAATAAAGATTTTAAAATCATATCTCCAAAAATTGGTAATTTTAAAATTTTAGCATGCCATTTATATCGAAACGCTGCATTCTTAGACACGGTATACTTGAAGGCAATAATAGTTCCTGAGATAATAAGAAAAGTCATCAGTCCTCCTGTACCCCTCATAAAATCACTGGCAGACAAAATACTTGCTGTTGCTCCAGGTAATGCAATTCCCATTCCTTCGTACATCTTTGCAAACACAGGAACAACTTTAATTAACATGAATACCATAACCGTAATGGCTACGGTAAACATCACCGCTGGGTACATTAAAGCACCTTTAATTTTTTTCTTAATTCTTTCTTTTTTCTCTAATGACTCAACTAGCTTTAATAAAAACACATCTAATTTACCACTAGCCTCTCCAGCTTTAATTAAGTTTACATAAATATTGTCAAAAATTTTTGGATAGCTTTCAAAACATTTTGATAAAGTTGTTCCTCCTTCAAGCTTTTTTTTAATCTCAACAACAATCTCTTTAAGTGAAGGATTTTCAAGTTGGCTGCCTAACATATCCAATACTTGAAGTATGGGTAAACCTGCCTTTACCATTGTTGCAAACTGTTTTGAAAAAATTACAATATCTTGAGGTTTAATTTTTTGCTTAAAAAAAGAGGATCCTTCACCTTTTTTCTTAGTTTTTTTATCTTTTTTTTTTTTAGATCTTACTAAATTGGTAATAATTAATTTTTGTTCTTTTAATTTGTGAGAGGCTTCATCTTGATTTAAGGCTTCTATTTCTCCTTCTACGTATTTACCTGCTGAAATACCCTTATATGTATAAAATTCCATTAATTATAATTATGAACTTGATAAAACACGTTCATATTCTCTGAAATTAAGATCTCCAGAAGCAATCATTCTTTTACCCATTTCTTGCATAGTTTGAAAACCTTCTTTAATAGCAATTGCTTTGAGTTCAGGTGTGGTTGCTTTTTTTAATATCGCTTCTTTAATGGGTTTTGTGACATTTAAAATTTCATAAATTCCCATTCTTCCTTTGTAGCCAGAATTTTTACATTTTGGACAACCTTTGCCTTTAGTGGCTCTTACTCTTGATGCAAGTTCTGGTGTAAAACCAATATCACTTAGCACTTTTGGATTTACATCATCGTCTGGCACTCTACAGTCCGTACAAGTTTTTCTCGCTAGTCTTTGAGCCAAAATAAGAGAACACGCAGCACTTATTAAATAATCTGGAGTACCCATATTTTGTAATCTTGTAATTGTACTTGGGGCATCATTAGTGTGCAGGGTGCTAAACACTAAGTGTCCTGTAAGAGCTGCCTTTAAACCTATATCAACTGTTTCCTTGTCTCGCATTTCTCCTATTAAAATAATTTCAGGATCTTGACGTAAAAAAGATCTTAAAGCTGTAGAGAAACTATAACCAATATCATCTTTAATTTGAACTTGAGCCACTCCATCTAGTTCATACTCAACTGGATCTTCAGCCGTTAAAATATTTAAATGAGGTTTGCTCACTTCTTTTAGAATACTATACAATGTAGTTGTTTTACCCGAGCCCGTTGGTCCGGTAACAAGTATTAGACCTTGTGTGCTGTGAATATTTTTTCTTAAAATTTTTAAATCAGTTTCATCAAAATTTAATTGTTCAAGTGTAATATCTCCTGCATCTTTATTTAAAACACGCATTACAATTCTCTCGTTGTTTGCAGTTGGTAACATTGATAGACGTAAATCAACTACTTTTCCTTCTATCTTAAAATTAATTGCTCCATCTTGTGGTAGTCTTCTTTCCGCAATATCCAATTTACCCATTATTTTAAAACGAGTTACTACTGCTCCATAATTGTCATGTAAGAATTTTGTATAATGATCTTGCACTGAAAGCATTCCATCTACTCTATAACGAACTCTTGAATTAAATCGATAAGGTTCAATATGAATATCACTTACTCCTAATTTAATTGCTTCTGCTACAACTGCGGTACTAAATTTGATAACCTCAGATTCATTTTCTATTGCTTCGATATCTTCTTCTGGAGCTTTCTCGAGAACTTCTCCCACATCCCCTAATTCAGATTCAAATGTTTTTGTTTTTTCTCTATTATCTTTATTTTCTTTTCTAATTGTTGCTGTAGTTACATCTCCACTTTCATTAAGAAGTTTTTCAATAAATTCTGAAATTTGAGATACTTTAGCTGCATGTAATTCTATATTTTTTTTTGTTATAGCTTTTAAATTTCTCATTAAACCAAGTTTAGAACTATCTGGTATTGCAATATGAAGTGTTTTGCCGTCAACTTTAAATGGTGCAACAAAATTCATATTTATATAATTAGAAGGAAGTACAGTTTTGATATCATCCGTAATATTAACTTTTGACAAATCTACTACTTCAAGATTTTGTTCTTTAACGAGCACATCTAAAATCTTATCTTCATCCGTAAGTTTAAGCTCAAAGACAGCATCAATTTGAGATTTATTACCCTCGCTACTTACCTTTTTAATATTTGGTAAATCTTTACCCGATATAATGTCATGATCGATTAAAACGTTAATGAGATTAATTTCACTTTCTCTGCTGATTTTAAGCATTTACAATATCCTTGGTGCTATAAATATTAATAGTTCGTCCAATTTGTCTGATTTGCTTTTACCTTTGAACAGATTTCCTAGAACTGGTAAATTTCCAACGCCTGGTGTCTGTGATTTGCTGCTAAATACTTTATTCTTTTTTATTCCACCGATTACAACAATATCTCCGTCTGCTACTAAAAGCTTTGTTGAAATTTCCATTTTATTTATGGATGGTTCACCTGCATTTGCTCTATTTACAGTGTTATTGTTGACCATAATTTCTAATAGCACGTTACCATCTCCAATAATGCTTGGTGTAACTGTTAGTTTTAATGCCGCTTCTTTAAATGAAGTATCTGCTCCTTCAGATCCGGTGGCTTGATAAGATATTTCTTCTCCTTGTGTGATTGTTGCAATTTGATTGTCTAAAGTAAAAACTTTTGGATTAGATATGGTCTTACCCTTACCTAATACTTCTAAGGCTGTAATTTCTGCTTTTAATACGGCTGATCCAGTTTGTCTTAAAATACCTATTCCACTTGTTGCACCAACTGCAGCAAAATCGGTTAAGGCATCTGTTACACCTCCTATAGCTGCAGCTGAAGGGCCGGGTCCTGCTGGAGGTGTAACAGAAGCCATACTGCTTGCACCTACGCCACCTATTTTATAATTTTTTTTTGCAGAATATGCTCCACCCAACCTAGTTCCCAATGCTTGTTCAAAAGTTGAGTCAGCCTCTACGATAAACGCTTCAATTAAAACTTGTTTAGTTCTGACATCAATTTCTTTAATAACTTTATCAACTACATCTAAATCTTTTTCTTTTCCTCTTACGATTATAGATCTTGTAGTTGTTTCTTCTGTTATTTGAATTGGAGAGTAAGAAGAGTCTCCCACTGAAGTAAATAGTTCGGTTATGGTTTTTTTAGCTTGTGCAGGACTGATGTAATAAAGTCTAAAAATTTCTGAGAGAATTGGCTCAACTGAATCCTCAAGTTCCACTTTTTTCTTAACGGCCGCAGCTCTTGTTGATTTGTAAGTTTCTTGTCCGGTTAAGGTCGATGGAGTATGTACTCTTATCAGGTTACTTGATACATCAATATCAGCTGCAAAATTCTTCATGTCTAACAAAGCATTGAATGCCTTGTCCCATGGAACATCCACTAATTCTGCTGAAATAGCTCCTGCAACTTCATCACCTACTAATATATTAATTTCTCCAATTTTACCCATTAAACTCATGGCTTCTTTGTAATCTAAGTTTTGAAAATTAAGAGTTACCGTTTGTTTTAAAAGTTTAAAATCATCAGGTATAAGCAAATAGTTTCTTGTTTTCTGGGACGATATTTTTTTTCTTTTTTGTAATAAATTTGTATCCTGAATTCTAGGTTTTGGTCCCATTCTAACTGTTTTATCAACTTCAATTGTTCCAGACTTTTTAATATCCTCTTTGATTAAAGGAGTATTGTGGTCAAATGGCTTTGATTTATTACCGCGCTGGCTAGATGCACAACCAGCTAAGCTGAGTGCTAAAAAAGAAAATAAAACAAATATTTTTATTAATCTAAAATACATCAGTTTCCTTTATGTTGTTTTTAAAATTAATTGTTATGTAAGTGTCATCCGCTTTTTGAAATACTGCTTCGTTAAGTGTCATATCAACTAACTTTACTCCGTCACTTAATTCATCTTGTAATTTCAGAGTTATAATTTCACCTGAAGCATTAACTAAAGACACATAACTTTCTTCAGAGCCTGAAATAATTCCCACAAGTTTAAAATTATATAGACTCATTTCTTTACGTTCCCCTGCTTGACCTGATGAAAGGATACTTCCTCCACTTCCTAAAGAAGAGTTTCCTACAAAAGGATCATTTAAAGGCAATGGTTCCTCCGTATTTTTATTCACATCGTGACTATCAGCTATTACATTGTTTGGAGTAATGCTCATAAAGAGCAACACCAGAAATAAGGCTATAGTTTTAAAAAAAATCATTTGCTAATCCTACAATAGTTAAAGTTCCATCAACTTTTACTGTGCCAGCTGAAGTTCCTTGCACAACTTTAATTGACTCTTCGTCAAAATTGAGCATTTTTTTTGACAGAGATATTTGTCTTTTAAATTTAATATAACCCAAGAAATTACCAGTAATTTCAAAATCCACAGGAATTTTATAATAAGCTATATTGTTTATGCTTTTCTTTTTGGTTGTCTTTTTCTTTTTCTTTTTATTTAAAATATCTGATCTACTGATTGCTTCTGGTTTTTTCTTTTCTATTTTTGAAATAACTAAATTATTTTGTCCTGCAAATTCACTTAGAGTTTGATAAAGCCCTTCAACTTCTGCTCTAGAATGAAATAATGTAGAATATTTTTCATAATCAGGTTCTAGTTTTTTTATCTTATTTTTGTTTGTTTTTATTTTTTTGTTGAATTTAATTATTTCATTTTGTTTAACGATCATGTCATCTAGTTTAATTTTTTTTGAATTTACAATTGGGTTTAAAATAGAATAATAAATAATTAGAAAAAAGATAATTGCTCCAAAAGCAATACCACTTTTTATAAGAGTCTTTTCGTCAGTAAAAGTTAAAATTTTTGCTTTTAAATCCTCTATATTTAAATTATTCAAATCCATTTTTTCTATCCTTTTTTAATTTTAACAAAAATTTTAAAACCTTTGCTTGCTTGTCCTGTTTTGTTGGAACTATTAGGTAATTGCATTGAAGTTAACGATGCTTGTTGAATTAATTTTTTACTACTTAAATTACCAATTAACCTCAAAATATCTTGATCACTAGCAGCAACACCTTGAATAATAACTTGGCTTTTTCCGTTGTAGTCTACAGACTCAAATTTTACTCTATTAGGAACACTCGATGCTATTTGCGCTAAAACTCTATAACTCATTTCTTTATTTGATTTTAAACTTTTACTTAATTTTAAAGTCTTTACGATTAAGCCCAGTTCTTTAGTGCTTTTTGTTTTTTCTTTTGTTTTAACAGCGTGCGTTGAAAGAACATTTTCATAATTATTTAATTTTTTGTTATAGGAGTGAATATTCCAAAAAGATAATGTGAAAAGTATTGCATAAATCCCTATTACTCCTCCTACTACCCCTTTAAATGCAAAATTTGAAAGAGCTTTTATTTTCTTTTCTTTAATTACACTTTTTCTATTTGGCAATAAATTGATGTTTTTGACTGCAGTTACAAATTTGTAATACCCAAAGACATCTAATTTTCTAAAAGCTAGTCCAATAACTGTTGATAAATAAGATCGATTTTTTAAAGAAATAGCTTGGTGTAATTGTTGTGGAACTTTCAACCCTTCTAGTGGATCAAATAACTTAAACCCTACGTTAATTAAATCTTTTCTAAAAATTCCTAAAAACAAATCTACATTTGGTAGGTCTGAAACTACTTTTATATTTCTAATTCTTTTTTCATATTTTGTTTCAAAGTCTTGTATCGCTTGTTTAACTTGTGCAATAAACCTTCTACTTAAAGCTTCGCTTTCTTCATGAGTTCCTGTCTCTAACAAAATTTTTCTATCCTGACCTCTTAAAAAAATATCGGTTATAATTGGATTGTTGTCATATAAAATCATTACATAATTTTCATCTAAACCGAATTCTAATACTGCTGTTAAATTAGCATCTTCTGTACTTAAAGAAATTTGATTAATTTGATCTACTGCTGATTTTAATGCAAAACATTTAACATCAATAATTACTGGATTAAGACCACTATTTTTAATTATGGAAGTGTAATTATTTATGTCAGACAACTTGGATGCAACAAATAAAATATCCATAGTATTTTCTTTTTGATTTCTATTTATTACTTGATGAAAAATAGAATAATCATCTAGGTTGTCAGTTAGCTGAACTAAGTTTTCCCAAAGTGAATTAGTATCAATTGCTTTTGCCAATTCTTCCTCAGTCATTAATGGAGCTGTGACTACACGTATTATCGCACTCGTTACTGGAATGGCAATAGCAGCATTCGTTGTCACAATTTTTGCTTTTTGTATAGCAACTGTTAATTCATTACTTACATGATCCGCGTTTTCTAAAACTGAAGTTTCATCTGGTAAATTAATAGGATGTATAAAAAATTTATCAAGAACCCATTGATTTTCTTTATTAGTTGAAATTTGAGCCAATCTAATTTCTTTATTAGTAAGTTCTATACCTAAAATTTCTTCGCCTTGAGCAGATTTTTTTCCAAGTCGTGCTTTAAAAAAACTTTCAACTTTTCCTACATAATTATTTTTTGCTAGTGCAGAAATTTTATTGGTTAAATCTTTTTTATCAAAACTTATTTTTTTTAAATTAATATTTTTAAATTTTTCAAGAATACTTAAATTTATTTTTGATTCTGAAACATTTTTATTCTCAACAGAAGTAGAAACTTTTTCTAAGGCAGCTACAGGTTCTGTTTGTTCTGGTAGTGCAGATGGTTCTTCATTTACTTCCTCTACTACTTCTTGATGAACCTCTTCTTCCTTTTTACTTTCTCCATAAATATCATCAAACCATTTTTCCAATATTGGTATAGCTTCTTCAAGATTAGGTGTTCCTGATGAAGAAATTTTTTGTTTTCCATCAAAATAAAGTCTACCAACAAAGTTTTTTGATTTTAGTTCACCTTTATATTTATCTTGCCTAACATATATGTGTAACCTGCCTTCTTTTTTATGAATTACTTCATGGTTATTATTCTCTTCAATTTTAGGTTGTATTTCTTCTTGATTTTCATTTGATGTCGCGGAAGAATTATTCTCAGTATAACTAGATTCACCCTGTGATTGATTCTCATCAACCTTGGTGTTTTCATTGGTCTCTTCGTTACTATTAATATTGTCTTTATTGTTTTCGTCCATAATTATTATAATAAAATTTTTTCTCTAACACCAAGCATTCGAATCTCTAACACAAATTGAGAACCTAACTATAAGTTGTGAACCTAAAATGGGTGAAGTATCAAAATTCAAAAACAATTGAAAAAAGTAATCTTTTAAGAATTTTAAGAATTAGATTGAATCGAGCTTAGTGGAGATAAGATGTTCAATTTGTTAAAATTTAAAATAGAGAAATTGTTGATTTTTAAATAGCGATTATAAAAAGTAGAAAAAGTTTTTAATTTTATAATAAATTTTCAGACTTTGGTCTAAATAGAGAAATTATATTGTGTTAGAGTAATTTTAATATTGTGTTAGACTACTTTGTTGTTGTGTTAGACTTTTTTGTTATTGTGTTAGAGCAATTTAGAAAAATAAAATTTTTTTTAAGTTAAAAATCAACAAAAATGACTCTTTTTCATTTCTGTAAAAAATTATATCTTTTGTGTTAGAGATATTAAGCTTGTGTTAGAGTATATTTTTTAATTATTAAAAATCTATTAATCTTACAGATTCATATTTGTAAAAATAAATATCCCTATTTACCCCAAATATGAACTATTTATATTTTAAAAAAAATTAGATGGTTAAGAGATTTTTTAGCTTTTTGGCTCTTTATCGACAAAAAGCATCAAAATAAAACCTATAATAAAGAAAATGCTAATAGATAAGAGTCCTATTCTTTGAGAGAAAAAAAAAGTCATGGTTCCAGCCAATAAAGGTCCGGCAAATGCTGTAATTCGACCTGAAAAGCTAAATAATCCAAAGCCACTTCCCTGATCTTCAGATTTTAATAATCCTGTCATCATAACGCGGCTTGCGCTTTGAATACTTCCTATAAAAAGAGATATAACCATAACATTACAAAAGAATTGTGTTTTAGTTTGCGCAATAATTGAAGAGTAAAAAATACATAACGTTAATACGGCAATACAAATTAAAATAATAATTTTTGATGAAAATTTATCATTCAAATACCCACCTATCAAAACTCCTACGAACGCAACTAAGTTTGCAAAAATAGCTAATTTTAACAACTCTTCCGAAGTAAAACCGAAAACTCCAGAAGCATACACGCCTCCTCCTGCAACTAAAACAATCAAAGCATCTGAATAGATCATTCTAGCTAAAAGAAACTTTCCAGTAGTTGTAAATTTATTTTTCCATATTAATGCAATAAGTTTTTGAAAAACCGGAACTCCATCGTCATTTACTTTGTATTCCACGCGATGTTTAAAATAATGTATCATGGGATAAGAAAAAATTAAAAACCAAATCGCAGCAATAATAGGAACAAACCTTATATTTTCAAATTTATTTTTATCTAAACCAAAAGGAACAATGTCAGGTAACACAAAAACATATAATGAAAATAATAATACAGGAACGCATCCAATATATCCTAAAGCAAATGCAAAGCCTGATGTTTTTCCAATATTGTTTTCATTTGAACAGTTCTTTAATAGTGAATTATAAAAAATAACACCAGCTTCATAACAATAATTAGATACTAAAAAAATAATCAATGCATACCAAATATAATCTACTGATGGTTTAGCAAACCAAAACAAGCTTGTGAACAAAACACACAAAATAGTAAATATGTGTAGTAAATTAATTTTACCTTTAGAATGTTTGTCAGCTATGTTTCCAAGTAAAGGACCTGTTACGGCAACTAGTATTCCACAAACTCCAGCTGTCCACTGCCAGTACGCTGCTCCAAGTTGTGGATTACCTACAATATGATTTGCAAAGTACGCTGATGTAATAAATGTAACAATTATAATAGTATAAGCTGAATTGGCTAAGTCATAAAGAGCATAAAATAACTTGCTCATTACTTTTTCTCATTCATTTGTAATAATTTTTCGAGTGTACCATTTGTCTTCCATCTTTTAACTAAGGTGCTTGTATCTATTGTGGTTTTTGAAACAAATTCTTTATAAATTACTTTATAGGCTGGCCCAAGTATAATTCCACTGACAGCATCAACTTTTACTATTTTTCTTTCCTCAAGTTGCAATACTTTTCTACGAACAGTTTCTCTTGGTAACTGCAGTACTTCTGCAATACTAGCATATGCTAATTTATTAATTTTACTTAAATTAGACATAGACATCAGATCAAAATTTTTTTGAATTTCAGTAAATGTTTTAACTCCATCTTTGTTCAGATGATAAAGTGAATGACTAACAACAACCTGAAGAACAATAAAAGATTCAAAATCAATCTTTAAATTTTCTCTTATTCTTGAATAGTAGGTTAATAAAAACATTAACCATTCGTATAGTCCTTTTGAAAAAGCTGGTTGACTGTCTTTACTGATGTATTTTTCTTCCTCTGAAGACAAAGCCTCGATATTTTCGTTTGTTTCTTCTTCTATTGCCATAATGATTTACCTATAATGGGTATGTATCGCCTAAATTGGGTTTCTGTCAACTTCTACTTTTTACCCTCCATGCCTCACCTAGAAGAAATTACTATTGCGAATATAATTTTTGTCTTTTTAATATCTTAAATTCTATTCATAAGATTGAACGAGTACCAACGTAATTAATTGTGTTATGAATTTAGACTATGAAATTGAAAAATTGCATTTTAAAACTATTTTGATATTTCTTACTGACTATGGAAATTATTATTAACTCTCCAAATTTTTATTTGCATCTTCAAGACATGGCATTATTCATACAATACTCTATAGATGGCTTGTTGCATTTTGCTTCACAAATAAAAATTTAATTTGTGCATTATTTAGCTTTATTTTTTTTTGGTATTATCTGTGGAAGTTTTGCCAATGTTTGTATTCATCGTTTGCCCGAAAATAAAAGTATAGTTACAGGGCGATCCTCTTGTCCTAACTGTAAAAAGAAAATTATTTGGTATGACAATATTCCTTTACTATCTTTTATATTGTTAAAGAGTAAATGTAGATTTTGTAAAAAACTAATTAATTTACAATATTTTATAGTTGAATTAATCACCGCCATTAGCTTTGTATTAATCTATTATTTTTTTGGATTAACCCTTGCTTCTTTATTGTTATCTATATTAAGTTTTTTTTTTATTATTATTTTTTTTATAGATTTAAAACATTTTATAATTCCAAATGAATTAACTTTTCCTTTAATGGTTATAGGATTTTTTAAATCTTTTGATCCAAATTTAAATCAAACAATTTTTCCTAATTATATCAACTCTTTAATTGGGGGAGTCTTCGGTTATTTAATAATTTGGTTGATCATTTTTTTTTATAAAAAAGTTAGAAAAAAAGAAGGTATGGGTCTTGGGGATGCTAAATTATTAGCAGTGGTGGGTTTTTGGTTTGGCTGGTTTAGTATTCCTTTTACAATTTTTATGTCTTCTGTCGTTGCTCTAATATTTGTTATTCCATCACTAATCAACAAATCAAGAAAGATGTCGTCTCAAATTCCTTTTGGTCCTTATATTATTATTGCAGTTATTTTTTATGTATTTTTTTCCAACCAAATTAAAACTTTTTTATTATAAAAAAATTTTATTAGTAATTTTCTCTCCAAGATCTTCTGTAAGTAGTAACTTCTCCTGCATTGGTAGAGAGGATGAATAATGTATCTTCTTGTTCAGCAGGTCCTGCTACGTTACCATAAAGTGTGTCTGCAAATATTGTTAATTCAGACAATATTCCTCTTCTAACAAATAAACAATCTTCACCTGCTATTACTGCGCCTAGTTCAGATGAATTATTAGTTCCGCATTCATCATCGGCTGAACAAATAAACGCTTTACCTATATTACATTTATTTCCTACAGGAGGTTCGTAAATTGGATAGAATACATTCCCTTTATAAACCGTAGGCGGTGCTGACACTTTTCTAAATCTTTTTGGCTGATTTGGATCTAATTTAATAACCCATGCTTGTTCATTAGGACCAGGACAAAGCTCTCCAGTGGCATCAATAGTGGTATTCACACAAACCGTTACATCATCAATATGATTAGCCGCATCTGCACCTTTCTTAGCCTCTTCCTCAAAGTTACCTTCCGATTGTTTAGGAACATTAACTTCATTTAAGTGCTTAAAGTATGGAAATTCCTCATCTTTTATCCCATATAAGATATTGTCCATCTTATTACTTCTGTCACCAATTCTTTGGAAGTCACCAGTTCCACCAAAGAGCCAAAAATTATTTGTATCTTTTCCTATTGTGGCATCCATGGATTTATAACTATATCGTCCATTTTCAACTGTTGCATTTAATTTGAATAATGTTGTTTGATCATAAAGTTTAGCATTATTAATTGTTTGGTTGGTTAAGTTAATTTTTGTAATTTTTCCTTCAAGGTCATTAAAATAAACCATGGCTCCTCTCCAAGGAACACCTCGTGTTAAATCTGGTGTGATAACAACAGGCGTTGTTGGAAGTGCATTTGCTATATCACTAGTATCAGTGTCAACGATACTAATAGCTCCTTGATTAACCACAGCACCAAAAATGCTGCCTGGATTTTCAAGATCTTCTAAATTAACAAGGAATACATTTGATCCTGAGCATACAAAGGTATTTCCCATGCCTCCTCCAATTACTGCTACATATTTATCATCATTAATATTTTCATCACCTTCTTGTGCAGGAATTCTAAATATTCTTGGTGTTGACCAGGTTTCTCCTAGTTGGCTATAATCATATCCAACTGGGTCTGTGCCAGTGGACGAGCATGAAGTTTGCAAAACAATTTGATTACTTGATGTATCGCCTATACCTACGTTGAAAGTTTTTTCAGCTCCAAAATCAACTTTCAAAAAACCATCAACCATTTTAGCGCTTGCAAAATTTATTTTAACTTTATCTCCATTTATTATTTCAGTAACTACAAGATCATCTTGACTAACATTACCAGCGCCATCTGAGGGAACCTCTATATCAAATACGAATGTTGAACCTGTAAAACAAGCTGCTGTTCCGTTAGCTCTAAATGAACCGGAAGCTAGAGCATTTGTTTGACAAGTAGCGATGGCATCTTGTTGAGTACAGCTATTATCAGCTTCACAAGTGTCTGAGTCAGCAGCATCTGCTGTATTTTGATTTTCAGATGCTATTTTAGCTTCTTCTGAGTTACTTATATTTATAGTTGCCTGAGTATATTGATATTCTGCAATCTGACCTGTGTTATCAGCTACTAAAACTTTACTATTTATATGATCATTAAAAACGGAATACATATGCAGAGGTCCTTGATTGCCATTGATAATGGGATTGGTAACATCTAATACAGAAAAACCAGCTCCTCCTCTTCCATAGGGAATCATTAATATCGTACGCCAGCTTTTACCTTGCTCATAAGCTCCATCTGCATTTAGTCCTTGTATATACATGTCATGAACAACTGGTGAACCATCGACACCAAAAATTGGATTAGTTCCACCTGGATCTCCTGCAAATTTTCCATCATAAGCTTTGTTTATTATCGTTGGTAGTTTTGATGCAATAAAAGGAGGTATAAAAGCCCACTCCTCTTCTCCCGTAGCTGAATTAAATGCATGTAGCATTCCATCATTTGCTCCCGCATAAATAACATTTTGTCTAGATTGATTTGCATTAACAAAAGACTGGTAATTGTTTTTAGCTCTCCAATATGCCTCTTGATTGACATCTGTAAAATTTGAATTTGCATCTGGAGGTCCAACTTCTAATAGTTGTGAATTGTAAACATCGCCCAGTAAGTGGGCTCTTTTTTCAATTATATTGCAGTCTCCATCGTAATCAAAATAATCTATACCTCGAACAAAGTTAATTAATCCCTTAACATCATCATTTACTCCATCTTCTACACCATCAGCACTTGAACAATTAGATGTGGTATTATGATAATCTAAAATTGAATTTCCAGTTAAGTCAAAAAGACTTTCTATATCTGATCTATTTTGGTCATCTGTTGTCCAATTATTCCAATTTCCTATATATGAGTTATCTGACAGAGTAGTCCAAATGTTTCTCTCGTTACTTCTATTTTTTAATTTTTCTGCTGCATTCCAATTTTCTTCACTTGATTCTGTATTAAGAGATCCATCAGCTTTAACACTTTGTCTACTGATGGTTCCTCGCCATTCTCCATACTGGATATATTCAAACTGTGCTTGGTATAAAGAACCCCCTTCTTGAATGGTTGCGGTAATTGATGGAGCGGTAAAAGATAATTTTTCAGCTATAATTTGTTGTATTTTACTTGCTAACTCTGTCTTTAACATTTGAGCGTTATCTGCATCTATTCTTGCTTGACAATCTGGTGAGCCTGCAGTGTCACATGAACCAGCAAGTGCCATTTCATCAAATTTGCTAAGTCCTGAAGCATTAATTCCGCCACCATAAGCAACGACTAAAGTTTTTACACCCAAATTTTGTCTCAATAATCGAATTTTTTCTGCTGCTTGTGAACCATGTGTCCATTGACCATCACCAATAACTATTACATAACTTATTTGGCAGTCAGCTTCGTCGGCTTCCGTACCTTTTAAGTTTAATGCATCTTGGTGTTGCCTAAAATATTCATCAGCCAGTTGTGCAAAAGCATTGGCATCTGTTCCCCATTCTAAAGATGTAACATCAAGTGCCCCCGGTATTTGTGCAGCACCCTCTTTGCTAATTCCTACGGATATACCTGAGTCACTGTTAAAAAGTTGAGATCTTCCTTCTGGATGCACTCCATTCCAGCCTCTATAATAATCACAACCATCAACGACATGGCAGTAATATCCTTTACCTACTGTATTTATATTACCTTTTCCTGCACCTAATACCCCAGCATTCCAAAACCCATAGCCAAAATTAGCTCCTGCTGTTAACGAAGAGTCGGATACAACTGCTTTGATAGCTTCCTTAGCTCCTTCAAATCTAGTCTCTTTTTTTCCACCGTATTCAGCCTGCCATGAAGTATCAATATTGGCTACTGTAAATTTGTTTTCATCAAATTCTTGTATCGTTGCTTTATTATCTGACACCCACACTTTTGTAGAAGTAACAAACAAAGCTTTTGGCTCCCTCAAATTAACTTCCGCTGCACTAAGTGCACCCGCACTGGCTGTATTCTCGGCATCTCTTTTTCTTCCAGCAAGTATGACTGAGGTTAATGTGTTATCTCCTGTAAGACTTACTTTTTGAACTACACCATGATTAAAACTTGTAACATATATTGTAGAATCGCTATCTGGAGAAACCTGAATTGCAGTAGCTTTTCGATGAGAAGTGTTTGAGTTGCCTTGAGCATAATATTTGTCTCGGCCTGTATCACTAGGACAATAATTGTTTCCAGTTTTAGTTAATGCATATCCATGGATGTGTCCCTGGTAGTTATAATATACAAATCCTCCACTATTATCGACTGTAAGGCGAATGCCGGATTGAATAACAGTACCCAAACTTCCACCATAATTACTTCCACAAGTTAAAGAGTCACCTGTCGTTAAATTTTTAGTATAAAAATATTTTCGCCAGTCATTACCTCCCCACCATCTTCCCGATGCGAATAAATGATCGTTACCATTAATAGTTCTTACTTCCATTGCCATAGGTCTAAAACCACCAAGCTCAGCATAAGTAATAACTTCAATACATTTTCCAGATGTATTAATTCCTACAATTTTTCCATTATTTGAGCCAAGATCAGCACCATAAATCACATCCCCCGATACACCCTTAACATTAGTTGCAAGACCCAAGTTATTTATAGTTCTAACTGTAGAATTATTAGTTCCATCTAAAGTACATGTGTCTGTTGCAGAACCTCTAAAATTTCTATTACCTGCTGCAAAAGTTCGATCAACAGTATTGTCAGCTGTTAGAATTTTTACAAAGCCTAAATTTCCTTCGCCTACAATTAAGTTACCATCTGAATCTTCTACAATATCACCCGGATTCTCAATTCCATTACCCGAACTAAGCCTTCTATTCATGCTGGCAGAGCTATCTAAAAGTATTAATATGTTAGCTGGAACATCTCCTGCACCCGAGCCTGGAGGCAAAGGTTTAGAGATAGCATTTTGATTTAATACAACAAGTACAATAAACAGATTGCTAATTATAATTTTTAAAAACTTTTTATACATTTTTTTATTATTCCTTTTACTCAATAATTAAATAATCTTTATATTCTGCATTTGATATTTGTAATTCTTCAATTAGAAATTTTTTTCTGTGGTACCACTTACCGTATATAATTTCTTTGCCACCAATTTTCCAAGCTTTATAACCTGTCCAGTCTGGTCTACTACTATTTTCAATTTTACCATAATTGCTGATTACATAATTATAAAGTAACTGTTTTTTACTTTCCTCATTATCCGTTCCATTTAATACTCCAACTATAATTCCAGCAATTTTATCATTGACAATAAACGCTTGAATAAAAGAATTACCTAGATTTGAATTAGGACAAAAACGATCAATCCCTGTTGAAACAGTTGTGACATCATTTGGTTCCTCTGCATTTTCTTTATCTGTCTCGATAGGTCCAAAATACTTTTCAATTTGAGATTTGTTGCCACCAATGTTAATAGAAAGGAAATCGCATGCAAAACTAGCCTTGTTTACAACTAAAAGAAATACCAAGGAAATGGATGTTACCTTTAATATCTGCATAATTTTTTTTAAAATTTTATTCATATTTTAATTTGGCATAACCATCACTGTTTCTAACGGAATAATTATTTCTTCCTCACCGTCATAATCATCAAGTTCCGTACCTTGGGCAACCATGATTCCGCAGGCATATATCTTATAAGCTGTTCCTAATGATTGAGAATTATTAGATGTTTTTTTAATGCTTGAACCAGTTCCAAGATAAGGCGCACTTCCAATATTAACTGAAAAAAATTCATACCTGAATCTTTTTAGATATTCTTTTTCTTTTGTAAGCTTTTCCATGACTTTGGCATCACCCGAGGTAAGGGGATCTACATCACTCGGAGTTCCAAAAATAGGCTCAATCAGCTTTCCAAAATTTTGATTGACAACATGATGGGTTACTTGAAAATCTCCTCTTTTAATATTTCTAAAGCTTTTAAAGCAATTTGTTTTTGTTACGTTTATTTGATTTCTTGGTAATGATCTGTCATTTGTATGTCTAACATTCCCTCCCTCATCTGCTTTTAAAGAGCTTAAATATAAATTATGAGCATTCACTTCATCGACTGTAGCTTTTTCTCCAGGTCCAGGTATGTTGTCTTCATGTATCCATGGTCCCAAAAATTGATTAATTATTTTTTTTTCTCCCTCTAAAAGGCCCGTTTCTGCTACATAAAATGCCTGTTGGTATTGATCACTAGTATTGTTGCTTTGATGATCTCCTGAAGAAATAACTATTAAAGCTCCACCCATAAGTGACATCACAAGCAAAAGTATAAGTGACAGAACTAGAGCAAATCCTTTTTCATTTTTATTCATCATTTTTATCCTTAACTACCAATATTTCTAGTATTCACAGTGACGACAACTGAGTCTCTTAAATACTTATCTATAAATTTACGGGTTCTCTCCCCAAGTCCTTTTACAAATCTTGGATTGTCATCTTTTGCATTGAATCTATAAAACTCATTTTTTGATCTAAAAGTTAATCTTATATCTACAGCTTTAATATTATAAAGATTTTCTCTACTACTTGTGTCTGGTCTTGGAGGAGGATTGATAATTCTTCCTTGCTGATCAGAAACTATAAACTCCATATCCACGAGGTGATCTCTAATTAATTCACCGGAGAAACATTCTGCACAACTACTGGACCAGTTACCGGTTACACTTTCACTAGACTGTATCCAACTTTGTTTTGATTTATAAACAGCATAATATTCATTATCCCCACTTGGTTTAGCGTAGTAAGTAACTCTATACCGCTTGTAAGGTTGTGCATCATTTTGATTGAAGTCCCCGTAAACTATATGAATTTTATCACAACATAAATCTGCGTCATCGTTTTTAGAGGTGGCTATATCTGACTCTGCTGCATCTCCTAATGTATCTTTGATTACTATAATTGGATCATGGCTTGTTTCTATATCGCTACTACCAGAAATGTATTCAAGATTATCTTGTTTTGATATGTCATCAGTATTTACACCATAGTGATATTTAAAGCCTGCCAACCTAATATCTCTAATCAACATTGCAACAATATCTCTTCCAGAACGACTTATTTTTGCACGGTCTGTGACTTGAGTATAACTACTATTTACAATGCTGTAAGTTGTATACATCGCTCCCATCATAATAGCTGAGATAACCACTCCAATCATAATTTCTATTAGAGTTATTCCAGCAATATCTTTTAATTTATTTTTTTTCATCCTTATTTAAGTTGGTAATCAGCAGTGAAATATAAAAATCTTCTTTTCTTTCCATCGTTCATATTAACTTGCACTCTACCTATGAACATCTCATCATAAACCTCAGCATGAATATCTGACTCGTCTTCTTTATATGATGAAGTATAATCACATCCTGTTTTACATATTTGAAAAATTTTTACATCTTTAATATCTTTTTCACTTTTACATTTAAGGTATCTGTCAGTTTTAAAAATGCTATTCCATTTTTCTCTTTTATTTTCCGCAGCATCTTCCACAGCTGTCTCATAAATTGATTTTATTGATTCAATAGTATTTATTTTCGGACCACATGCTTCGATCCGTTCAAAACTAGTATTCGTTATTTTGTGGGCTATAACATCTTCTGCTATCATGCTTACTAAGTAGTTTGCCTTGGTTCTTTCGCTAGAACTATCAATCGATTGAACAGAAAAGTTGACCATTTGAAAAATAGCAACAAATCCTATTCCTATAATTGCGGTGGAGATTAAAGACTCTAAAATAGTGATTCCTGATTGTCTTTTTCTTTTATTTGAAAATTTAATCATTTTATTTATTGTAAAATCCATTCTGATTTAGATTTGCTCCATTTTTCTAGAGTAATATTGCCAAATCTAGACCAATTTAATGCAAATAAATTATCTTGATTTAGATCGTTTGGGTCTCCATCTTCTTTAACATCACATTTTATTTCTTTACCTTCACAAATATAAAACGCTCCTGATGATTCAAATTCTTCAGCAGTGCTATACCAAGACCCATCTTTAGAAAAACAAACGGTTCCTGATTTGTCTTCAAAATTTACTGCTATGTCGTCAAATTGTAAGGAGCTAACTTCTAATTTATTAGATTTAATTCCTTCATCCATCCCTTTATCATCCCAATCCTGAACAAGAGCACATCTTGAAGTTTGGTCAACATTCCAAGCATCCTCACTGTAATTAATTTTTTGTGCAAGGTTACTCAGTTTCATACCCTTCGAGATAACCACTACCTCGCCGTCTTCTGTTGCTGTTACTTCTACTTGGACAAATCCATACAATCCTCTTTGAACTTGAGAATTAATATTTGTGAATAAGCTTTTTATTTCTATAGCGGCTCCCCTTACTTCTCTTGCTTTTTTCCAAGACGAAAAATTTGGGTAAGCTGCTGCTGATATTACGGATATAATTGCAATCACAACCAAAAGCTCTATGAGATTAAAACCTTTAATGTTCTTTTCCTGCACCTGGATCAATTTTCCCATTATTAACAAGTTCATCTAATGATTTTTGCATTGTAATCATACCATCACGAACTGACGTTTGCATGATACTTGGGATTTGGTGAATTTTAGCTTCACGTATTAAGTTTTGTATTGGAGCTGTACATTTCATAACTTCAAAAGCAGCCACTCGGCCTTGACCATCTTTTGTTTTTATTAATCTTTGAGTTACTACCATTTTTAATGAAGTGGAAATTTGCGCACGAATTTGTGCTTGTTGTTCTGGAGGAAATACATCAATAATTCTATTAATAGTATTGGGCGCTCCACTAGTATGCAATGTTCCAAAAACTAAATGACCTGTTTCTGCAGCAGTTAAGGCAAGACCAACTGTTTCAAGATCTCTCATCTCTCCCACTAAAATAACATCTGGATCTTCACGCAAAGCTGCCTTTAAAGCACTTGCAAATGATTGAGTTTGTTTTCCAACTTCACGCTGTGAAACAATACTTTTTGCATCTTTGTGCACAAACTCCACCGGGTCTTCAACTGTAATAATATGCGCTGTTCTTGTTTTGTTAATTTCATTAATAATTGCTGCAAGTGTAGTTGATTTTCCAGACCCTGTTGGTCCTGTAACTAGAACTAACCCTTTATGCATATCAATAATATCATAAAGAACATCTGGTAAATCAAATTGTGACATTTCAGGAATGACACTTTCCACTCTTCTAAGAACTGCAGCAGGCCCTCTAATTGTTTTATAAAAGTTAGCTCTAAACCTTAATCCGCTTAACATTACAGCAGAATCTAATTCATGCGTTTCTTGAAATTTTTTTGTTTCTGTTTCATTGCAATTTGTCGACATAAGATCTTGAAGATCTTGTGCTTTTACAAGAATATCTTTAACCGTCACTACTTCACCTGTTTGTCTATAAGCTAACGGTGAGCCACTTCGAATATGAAAATCGGAAATTTTTTTATTATTTTTTGCTAATTCTTCTAATTTTTCAAACATCTGTATTTTTTATACAATAAAGAAGAATATTACCATTAGAGGTCACCCAATTTGGGCTTGCTAACACTCCAAAAAAAAAACTGGAATGTATTAATACATTTTCATGTTCAAAATTTTAAAGAAAACCAAATACACAAAAACGTTAAATTTTTTTTTTGGGAAAAATAAATTATTAACTATAAAAGGTGTTCTTAAGCCTAAGGTATTTTTAGTTTTATTTAGTTTATTTTTTTCATCACTAGCCCTTGCTGCAGCTTTAACAGTAACTTGGGTGGATGGTCGTATTCCATCTGGAAACGCAAACTGTACAAGTTCTCAAACTGGCGATTCTCTTGAAAATGACAGAACGGAGGATCCTAATGATGTTCAATTTAGTGATGATGGTCTTCAAGTATTTACAGCAAATCCTGCTATGCAATCAAATCTTAACTTATCTATGAATAAGTTAAGCACACCTTTTGATCTGACCTCAGTTAAAACTGATAATGGCAGTAATGATTGTGATGATCTAGATGGTTTTTTACCTTCAAGTATAGCTAGTGGAGCAATGCATGTACAATTAGAAAATATACAGATTGTATCAAGTGGTGGAAAATTTTTTATATTGGATATACATGGAGAGTTAGGTAGGTTTGATTTATCTACACCAAATGATTTTTCAACGGCAACTTATGTTGGAAAACTTTCCTTTTCAAATGAAAAAGATTCTTTTGCGCTAAATAGAGATGGAACAAAAGTTTTTACATTAAATTCTACAGATAATGCTCCAGTAGTTACCACTTGGTCTTTGCCTGGTCCTTACGATGTTTCTTCAAAGACAAAAATAAGTGAATTAGATTTAACATCTTTAGGTCTTGAATTAACAGCAGGTCCAAATGATATAGGACGTGATATTGAATTTAATGATACTGGGAGTGCTATGTTTATTTTAATGTCAAATGATGCTGCACCTAGAGATAAAAGTTATATTCATCATTTTAGATTAGGAACAAATTATGATGTATCAACAGCAACATTTGTTGGAAAATGGAATGTTGGTGATTTTGGTAATACGCCCACAGGCTATGGAATGCCAAGAGGATTTTCTTTTTCAAGCGATGGAATGCATATGTACATCGTTCAAATTCAAGCTGGGGATGGGGTAGATCAGATAAATCAATATAATTTAGAGTGTCCTTATGGGTTGGTAGAATGTACATCTGATGCAAGTGCCTCTGTTAGTTCTCAAGCTGAATTAGCTAATCAAAATATAAGTTTAAATGTTTCAACTATTTTTAAAAGATTTGAATGGATAAAAAGAAATAGAAAGAATGAGAATTTATCTAGTCATAATATTAATATAAACTATTCTAATCCTTTGTTAAAATCTTTAGCAAGTAAGTTTGAACCTTCATTGACAAATAATTTGGTATCACTTGTAAGCAATACTTTAAATAAAGACAAAAAGAAGAAATCTAAATGGTCGTCATGGAGTATGGTCGATGTATCAATAGGAGATTTTGAGGAAACACTTTTAGATAAAGGAAAAGCCATTAAAACAAAGGGTATAACATTTGGTTCAGATAGAAAAATTGGAGATAATAAGTTTTTTGGCTTGGCATTAAGGTATGCGGATAGTGCATCAAATATTAGACGTTCTTTTCAAAATGTTGATCTGGAGTCTTTAACATTGAATATTTATGGTACTACTCCCGCAATCAACAACCAGTATATAAATACAGTCTTGGGCCTAAGTGCCTTAAAATTTGATAATAAGCACTCAGGGAAAACATCGGGTGAACGGAATGGAAAACAAGCATTTGCATCCGTTAATTACAGAAGTAAAAATACATTTAGTAAGCTCAATATTACTCCTACAGGAAAACTTACTTATGGAGTGACGCAATTATCTGAATTTACAGATTTTATAAGCAAAACTATAGATACGCTAGCTCAAGAAGATATTCGTTATCACGAGGATACATTTGTAAGTGGTGAATTTGCAGGTGGTCTTTTATTTGAAATGGAAAAATATGAGAATGAAAAAGAGGGAACGACTTTCCAACCCATGGGAGGAATTGAAATTATTTATGATCTAAGCGATGATATTACTTACGAATATCAAAGGCTAGCCTCAACTAGTGTAAATAAAGAAACGATTACTAAATATTATAATAAGAAATTAAAAACTAACATTGGTTTTGAGCATATAGTTGAAAATGGCTTCACTATATTTGTAGATTATCAAAGGATGATTAGTTTAAATGATGATTGTGGAAGTTGTGTTCACGCAGGAACAGATAGAACTTTTAAAAATGAGAGTTTTATAATTAAAATTAGCAAATCAAAAGAAGAAGATTCACAGTTTGCTTTTGATTTTGATCCTTTATCAAATAATTCTGCAAAATTAAGCTACACAAAAAACATCAATAATTTTAATCTTAAATTAAACTCTAATATGGATTTATTTACTCAAAGTTCTGACTATGGTGCAAATTTAGAAATTTCAAGTAAATTTTAATGAGTAAAATAAAAATATTTTTCTATTTAGTGTTAGCTTTTATTTTTTATAAAGGCTTTGTTGCATTTTGAAATTGGTGTTGCTGACAGAGTGGAAATTATAGAGGAATATTACCATTAGAGGTCACCCAATTTGGGCTTGCTAACAGTCCAAAAAAAAAACTGGAGTGTATTAATACATCTTCATGTTCAAAATTTTAAAGAAAACCAAATCCACAAACACGTTAAAAAATTTTTTTTGGAAAAATAAATTATTAACTATAAAAGGTGTTCTTAAGCCTAAGGTATTCTTAGTTTTATTTAGTTTATTTTTTTCATCACTAGCTTTAGCTGAACCTACATTTATTGCTGATTTTGATATCAGCGACAAAGAAGGAAGCGCTACTGGGATAACGTTTAAACCTGATGGTACCAAAATGTATATTACAGGAGTTGGTGCTGATACAATATTACAATATAATCTAACGACAGCTTTTGATATTACTTCAGCAACTTTAGAAAAGTCTGTGGCAATCGGAGCACGAGAAGATAAACCAGAAGATGTAAAATTTAATTCAGATGGAACTGTAATTTTTATTTTAGGAACTGGAGGTAATGGGATTGATAGATGGTCTTTAAGTACACCATATGATATTGGATCGATCACTGTAGCAGATACCACTTTTACTTCTATTGGTGGTGATCCAAGAGGATTAGCTTTTAATAATGATGGAACAAAAATGTTTGTTTTGAATCAGACAAATACGCGGGTAGAAGAATATAATCTTTCAACACCATATAACCCTGATACTAAAACTTTAACCAACACACTTACTAATGCAACAAGTAGTAATTTTCATCAAGGACTAGGCTTCAATGCTGATGGATCAAAAATGTTTGTAGTAAAATCAAGAGGTAGCGGGAGCGGGAGCGCGAACACTCATAATAAAATTGATGAATACGCTTTATCTACTGCTTTCGATATATCAAGCTCAAGCGCAACATTAACTGGTACATTCTCACCAACTCATTCCAGTGATGAATACTTAAGTGGCATGGCTTTCAATGGTTCTGGAACAAAAATGTATCACATAAATTGGAGTGGTGATGAAGTTCGAGAGTATAGCTTAAGCTGTCCTTTTAAAGTCACTAGTTCATCAACGTGTGACGCGCCACAAAAAAATAAAGATGTAAGGGGTGTAGTTGATGCACAAATTAATACTGCTAAAAATTTTGCTAAAGATTCAAGTCAGTCTGCTTTAAAAAGACTATCTATTTTAAGAGCGAATAAATACTACAACGCAAGTGCACAAAACATAGAGTTAAACTTTCAAAATGGATTATTAAAGAAAGTATCCAATAGTGTTTTTAGTTACGCACAAGCTAAATTAAACCCACTTCAAAAGTTAGATCAAATTTTACCTAATGATTGGGAAGCATGGTCTGAAGGTAGCATTAGTTTTGGAAAAATTGGTGATAGTTCTTTAAGTTCTGCTCAAGATTTGACCAGCCTTGGTATAACTGTGGGTGTTGATACAAAAATGGATGATGATAAAATATTAGGAGTTGCTTTAAGAGTGGGTAGCACTGATGTTGATGTTGGAACCTTTGGTTCTAAAGTTGATACAAATGCATTAAGTTTATCTCTTTATGGAATTAACAGTTTAGAAAACAGTAATTTTATAAAACACGTTTTTGGAGTTAGTTATTTAGATAGTGATATTGTAAGAACATATGAAGGAAATACCGACACAAATAAGGGTGACCGTGAAGGTAAACAGGTTTTTGGTTCACTTAATTTTGGAAGAGAATATGAAAATGGTGATTTAATTATTACTCCAACAGGTCGTATCGATGGAAGTTATACAGCACTTAATGGTTATACAGAAAGTGGCAGCGCTGCAGCACTTAGTTATAATGATCAAGACATCAGTTCATTAATGGCTTCTTTAGGAGTATTAATAGACCAAGATGTTGATCTAGAAAATTCAATTGTAAGATCTAGAATTAATCTTGAATACGGTAAAGAATTTGCCTCAAGCTCTAAGGTGGTAACAAGCTACGCATCAGACAGTGAAAGTTTTGAATATCAAGCTGATAACAAAAATAGAGATATATACACAGCAGGTCTAGGGTTTGATTTTAAGCATGACAAAGGGTTAACAATTAGTACTGATTACGAAAGACAGCAAATCAAAGGACATGGTTATATAAATAAATGTACATTATCAGCAGGCTTTTTATATAGAAAAGAAACAGAGTTTGCACTTGGTCTTGATGAAGATATGACTTCAAGCTTTAAAATTTCTAAAGCACTAGGTATGCTTGACTTAGAATTTAATTTAGAAAATGATTTTTCAAATCAAGAAAACCATAATGCCAACTTATCTCTATCAAGTAAATTTTAATGAGTAAAATAAAAATATTTTTTTATTTAGTGTTAGCTTTTATTTTTTATAAAGGCTTTGTTGCATTTCAAAATTTTGAAATTGGTG
>OJFB01000040.1_pt1 | contig 32226 bp, 45 predicted proteins | sample 1593811 | NCBI WGS metagenome assembly OJFB01 (sample SAMN05416736, study PRJEB24817) | seawater metagenome | isolation source: Sea water | place: Canada:Atlantic | collected 2013-07
ACAATCAATGATGACTGAATGGTATTGGTCAGGAACACTATATGCTTTTTCTAGGATATGTAATTTAAGATGTAAACCAGATACACAAAAAGAAACTAGAGACGTGGCAGATGAGATAAATAAATTATGTGATAGTAAGTTTCCACGTAGTTGGAAAGCTTTAACAATATAGTATGAATTTTTATAAAAACGTTATTGAACATAGAGGTAAGTTACTTGTTCGTGGTATCCACGAGGGTAAAGAATATAAAGAAAGACTTGACTTTAGTCCAACCCTATATGCTACCTCACAAGAAGATTCAAAGTTTAAAACGTTACAAGGTCAAACATTAAAACCAATACAATTTCCTAGTATAGCAAAAGCAAGAGAATTTAAAAGAAGTTATGATACAGGTAACTCACCATTGTATGGAATGGATAGATACCAATATCAATATATCGCAAACGAATATCCTGAAGATATGGTATTTGATAAAGAACAAATAAAAATATTTACACTTGACATAGAGTGTACTGCAGAGAATGGCTTTCCTGATATAGATAATGCAACAGAAGAACTACTAGCAATCACAGTAAAGAATCAATCTAATAAACAAATCATAACTTGGGGTACAGGTGAATTTAAAACAGATAGAACTGATGTAACTTATATTAAATGTAAGAATGAGAAGTCTTTGATTATGGAGTTTATGAAGTTTTGGATTAAGAACTATCCAGATGTTATCACTGGTTGGAATACAAAGTTTTTCGATATACCTTATTTGTTTAATCGTATTAGAAACATAGTAGATGAAAAGGTACTTAAAAAGTTTTCACCATGGAATTTAGTTGAAAGAGAAACTATAATAGTAAGAGGTAGACCACAAACTCATTATAAAATCTTTGGTATTTCTATGTTAGATTACTTGGACTTATATCAAAAATTTATACCAGCAAAGCAAGAGAGTTATAAACTTGATTACATTGGTAAAGTAGAACTTGGTTTACCTAAAGATGATAACCCTTACGATACATTTAGAGAATGGTATACAAAAGACTATCAATCATTTATTGATTATAACATTAAAGATGTTGAGATTGTTGACCAACTAGAAGATAAACTAAAACTAATTGAACTAGTCTTAACTATGGCATACGAAGCCAAAGTAAATTATACAGATGTATTTTCACAAGTAAGAATGTGGGATATGTTAATTTACAATTACTTGAAAAAAGACAATGTTATGATTCCACCAAAGGAAGATAATATTAAAGATGATAAGTACGAAGGTGCTTATGTAAAAGACCCAATCACAGGTATGCATAATTGGATTGTATCGTTTGATATTAATTCGCTATATCCCCATTTGATTATGCAATATAATATTTCTCCAGAAAAAATTATTGGAGTAGAACCATCAGGCATATCAGTTGATAAATTGTTAGATCATGCGACACCGCTGACACATTTAAAAGCTGAAGGTGCTTGTATTACACCAAATGGTGCTAAGTTTAAAATAGATAGTCCAGGGTTTCTACCTAGACTTATGGAAAGTATGTATAATGATAGGGTTAAGTTTAAGACTTTAGAGTTTCAAGCAAAACAAGAATATCAAAAGACAAAAGATAAATCTTTATTAAAAGAAATATCTCGTTGTCATAACATACAATGGTCAAAGAAGATTGCTCTAAACTCTGCTTATGGTGCTATTGGTAATCAATACTTTAGATATTATGATGTAAGACAAGCAACTGCTATAACATCAGCTGGTCAATTTGTAATTCGTTTTATTCAAAAAAATGTAAATGAATATATGAATAAGATTTTAAAATCAACAAGTGAAGTTGATTATATTGTTGCGTCAGATACAGATTCAATTTACTTATGTTTAGATAAACTAGTTGAAGCGACTTGTAAAGATAAATCAAAAGCTGATACATTAAAGTTTTTAAACAAAGTTGTTGAAAGTAGAATTGAACCATTTATTGATAAGTGTTTTGAAGAACTTGCTGAATATACAAACGCCATTAAACAAAAAATGGTTATGAAAAGAGAAGTGATCGCTGACAAAGGTATCTGGACTGCTAAGAAAAGATATATGTTAAATGTATTAGATGAAGAAGGTATTACATTTGATGAACCTAAACTAAAGATTATGGGTATAGAGGCTGTGAAGTCATCTACACCTGAAGTTTGTAGAGGAAAGATTAGAGAGGCTATCAAACTTATAATGACTAAAGATGAAGATACGTTACAAAAGTTTATCGCAGACTTTAAGAACGAGTTTTATCAAATGACAGCAGAACAAATATCTTTTCCAAGGTCTTGTAACAACTTAAAGAAATATATGCATGGTAGTAATATCTTCATTAAAGGAACACCTATTCATGTTAAAGGTGCGTTGATATATAATCATCAACTAAAACAATTCAAGTTACATAGAAAGTATCCTATTATACAAGAAGGTGATAAGCTTAAGTTTCTAAAACTAAAAGAAGCTAATCCATTTAAGTTTGATGTGATAAGTTATGTATCCAAATTACCTAGTGAATTTAAACTACAAGAATATATCGACTATGATATTATGTTTCAAAAAACATTTGTAGACCCTATGAGTTTTATACTTAATTCTATTGGTTGGTCTACTGAGAAGACAGCTAGTCTGGAGGACTTCTTTGTATAGTTTCTTCATAGTAATAATTTGTATGCATTGGGGATTTGCCACTGGTAATCTTCTAGCATTAAAAACAAATTGGTCTATACCTAGATTTTTAATAATAATTTTATTGATAAGATACTTTTTTTTAACTTATGGAATTTAACACAAACAAAAAACATGGAGTAATATATGCTGACCCACCGTGGTATTTTAAAACGTATAGTGACAAAGGAAAGGATAAAAGTCCTGAAAGACACTACCCTTGTATGTCTCTCGCTGACATTATTCGGTTACCTGTTGGTGACCTTGCTAAGGACGATGCAGTCCTTTTAATGTGGGTTGTTGATCCACTATTGGACCAGGCGTTTAAGGTTATAGACGCCTGGGGTTTTAAGTATAAGACAGTAGGTTTTACATGGGCGAAAACGAATCGAATCAAAATGGGTTTCTTTACAGGTATGGGTTATTGGACCAGAGGCAATCCAGAAATGTGTTTATTGGCTACAAGGGGTAAACCTAAAAGGCTAGATAAGAGTATACCACAATTAGTGGTTGATCAAAGACGAGAACACAGTAGAAAACCAGATATAGTATATGAACATATTGAGAAGATGTTACCAGGACCTTATATTGAACTATTTGCTCGTAGAAAACGAGAAGGCTGGACAAGTTGGGGGAATGAAGTTTGATTTTAGACTTGACTTTATCATTATTATGTGTTATAATGATCTATGTTTTTATCATAATACTATTAAGAATGTGGAATAATGAACAATTATAAAAGATATACTTTACAAGATACTTTAGATAGTGAGAAAAGATCACTATTCAATGTGCTATCAACTTTCGCTGGTGGTGGCGGTTCGTCAACTGGTTATAGATTGGCTGGTGGTAAGATACTAGCAGTTAATGAATTTGTGCCTGAGGCGCAAAACACTTATAAAGAAAACTATCCTGACACTACAATAGTGCCAGGCGATATAAAAGAATTGACAGGAACATATCTTATGGAACAAGCTGGTATTAAAGTTGGTGAGTTAGACTTATTAGATGGCTCTCCTCCTTGTTCAGCGTTCAGTATGGCAGGTTCAGTATCTCATGGTGAGGGTAGAACTCACGCAGATGCGTTTGGTAAAAAGAAAAAGTATTCAGATATAGAAGGTGTAGAGAATGTTGAAGATTTATTCTTTGAATTTTTAAGAGTGGCTAAAGATATTAAACCAAAAGTTATTATTGGTGAGAATGTTGAAGGCTTGACAATGGGTGAAGCCAAAGAGTATTTTCACAAGATACAAAATACATTTGAAGATATAGGTTATCTTATAGTTGCTAATGTATTAGACTCAAGTTATTTTGGTGTGCCACAATCTCGTAAAAGATGTTTCTTCATAGGTGTAAGAGAAGATGTTGCTGAGAAAGTTGGTATAAACTTTATGACTATGTATCAATTGTATCCTGATAAGAATGATTTTAGAACTACACTTGGTGAAGCAATTAATGATGTAGTGAATGAAGATAAAGAAGAACTAGATTATTTGTTTGATAAGATTAGTCCTGAAAGAGCTGTTGGTAAAACATTAATGAAAATGCCAAAGGATCCAGACAAAGTATTAACAGGTATGGACTATCACGTTAAAGGTCATCACTTTAATTTAAAGAGAAGTAGTTTAAGAAAACCTTGTCCAACAATTACTGCGATGGGTAATCTTGCTGGTGTTGCTGGCACTTGTCACCCAATAGAAGATAGAAAGTTTACTATAAAAGAATTGAAAAGAATTATGTCATTACCTGAAGATTTTATATTAACAGGTGATCATAAAAAACAATCAGAACGGATAGGTCGTATGGTTCCACCGTTGATGATGAAGGCACTTGCTGAAAGTGTTTATAACAAAGTGTTAAAACCATATAAGGAGTTAAACAATGACTAAATTTACTTTTGCTACAAGTAAAGAAGGCTTCGATAATCACATAGATAAATCTGTTCGTGGTTACAGTCACTTATGGGGCGATATACTTAACTTATCAAAATACTTTGTAGAAGATTATACACAAGTTGTTGATATGGGTTGTTCATCAGGCAAACTATTAAAAGGTATGATAGATCAAAACAATAAGAATATTCCTCACGCACAATATACAGGTATAGAAATAGAAGATGATTTTTTTGGAGACTATCCACATGACGAGGAGAAGTATCATCAACTAAATTATTTCAGAGGTGATGTAAGAGAGTTTGATTTTCAAAACTGTTCTTTGGTTACTTCTATATTTACTTTACAATTTATGTCACCTAAAGATAGACAAGAGACGATTAATAAAATCTACAAAGGTCTTAATACAGGTGGTGCGTTTATCTTTTCAGAAAAAACTTTTAGTTGTAATCCAAGGGTACAAGACATGATGACCTTTATGTTTTACGATTATAAAAGACAACACTTTTCTGACAAAGAAATACTTGACAAAGAAGTAACTTTAAGACACATGATGAAACCAAATACAAAAACTGAATTGTATAAAATGGTACAAGATGCTGGCTTTGAAATACATACTTTTTGGCAGAACTTTAATTTCGTTGGTATTGTCGCTTTAAAGAAATAATAAATATTTCTATGGCGATACCTATAGCGAAGTATAACGAACTAAAAGAGTATTGGGATTATCAACGTAAGATAGAATACAATAGAGAAGTAATTTATTTTATGGCTGACAAGTTTCAAAATAGAGTTTATAATGACATGGGTAATGTATCCATAGAAAACTTAAAAAAGATACTTTGGGAAAGAGTACAACCTGAAGATTATGAAGAGCCTAGAAAAGGTTATGTACCAGAAGATGAGAGTTTGAGAATTGAAGGAGAGGGCAAACCCTTTCTACCAAAGATAATGATACCAAAAAATGACCCTCACTTTAAGGGTTGACAAGTTAAGTAAAATAGTATATAATAAGAGTATAAATTTATAGGAGATATGGAATGAGTGATTTTTTAAAAGATATAATTAAAGAAACTGGTAATGAATATGCTGGTTTAGTAAGTGATGGAATAGACAGCGCTGATGTCACAAATTTTATAGACACAGGTTCGTATTCGTTTAACGCATTATTGTCTGGTAGTATCTATGGTGGTATGCCGGCAAACAAGATTACAGCAATCGCTGGTGAAGCCGCAACAGGTAAAACATTTTTCGCACTAGGTATATGTAAAGCATTTTTAGATAAGGATCCTGAAGCAGGTATTATCTACTTTGAATCAGAAAGTGCTATCTCAAAACAAATGATTGAGGCTAGAGGTATTGATTCTAAAAGAATGGTTATCGTGCCAGTTGCCACAGTACAAGAATTTAGAAACCAGTCAATCAAAATACTAGACAAGTATATTGAACAAACAGAGAAGACTAAAAAACCTTTGATGTTTGTACTTGACAGTTTAGGTATGTTATCTACTACAAAAGAAATGGAAGATACTGCCGCAGGTAAAGAAACAAGAGATATGACTAGATCACAAATAGTCAAATCAACATTTAGAGTATTAACATTGAAACTTGGTAAAGCAAACATACCAATGATTATGACTAACCACACATATGATGTCATAGGTTCAATGTTCCCTCAAAAAGAAATGGGCGGCGGAAGTGGTTTAAAATACGCAGCCTCATCAATCATCTATCTCAGTAAAAGAAAAGACAAAGAAGGCACTGAGGTTGTTGGAAACATTATACATTGTAAAAATTTCAAATCTAGGTTAACAAAAGAAAACGCAATGATAGATGTCAAGCTTACATACAAGACAGGCTTAGACAAATATTATGGTCTAATAGAACTCGGTGAAGAAGCTGGTATATTTAAAAAGGTATCTACAAGATACGAAATGCCAGATGGTTCTAAAGTTTTCGGTAAGAACATCAATGATAATCCAGAGAAGTATTTTACAAAGGAAGTGTTAGACAAAATAGATGAACAAGCAAAACGAAAATTCCAATACGGATCAGACGAAGACGAGTAAACGATACGCCTTTGCTCAAAGAAAAGGCGATGACTTTAGTTGCTTAAAAATACTTGACGGACAATACGAAGGTATTATCTACAAGTATAATGAAGTAAAGTTTTCTCAAACTGAAAATGCTAAGGGTGAAATACCTTTAAAGTTTACTTATGATGTTATGGCTAATCCCAATGAGGAAGATGTTGAGTCGGAAGACTTTAGAATTTATATCGGTGATATATTGGTTGAGTGTGTTGATGAACAATTAAAAAATGGAAAGTTACAAATAGATGAATGATAGAATAGAGAATACCATAATAAATAATTTGTTCTTTAATGAACTATTTACAAGAAAGACTATTCCATTTCTTAAAGAAAGTTACTTTACTAAACGTGAAGAAAAAATATTGTTCAGAGAAATACATACATTTATACACACATATAATAATCTTCCTACAAAAGAAGCTATCTTAATTGAACTTAATAATAGAAAAGATTTAAACGAAGAAGAATATAAGAGCACAAAAGAATTAGTTGCTAGTATCAAAGAAGAAGAAACAGATTTAAAATGGTTAACAGATACAACAGAAAAGTTTTGTAAAGATAGAGCTGTTCACAATGCTGTATTAGAAGGTATTACAATTTTAGAAGGTAAAGATAAAACAAGAACACCAGAGTCATTACCTAGTTTATTAAGTGATGCATTAGGTGTAAGTTTTGATAAACATGTTGGCCACGATTACATAGAAGACGCACAAGAAAGATTTGATTGGTACCATACTAAAGAAAAAAGATATCCATTTGATTTATCTTACTTCAATAGAATTACAAAAGGTGGTATACCAAGTAAGACTTTGAATATCGCATTGGCTGGTACTGGTGTTGGTAAGTCATTGTTTATGTGTCATGCTGCGTCAGCATTCTTAACACAAGGTCTTAATGTATTATACATCACACTAGAGATGGCTGAAGAACGTATCGCTGAAAGAATAGACGCAAATCTATTTGATATATCAATGGACGATATTAGAAGTATGCCAAAAGACTTGTATGATAGTAAAGTTAAAAAATTAGAAGATAAGACAAATGGTAGATTAGTCATTAAAGAGTATCCTACTGCGTCAGCTCATAGTGGTCATTTCAAAGCATTGATAAATGAACTAGCGTTAAAGAAAAGTTTTAAACCACAAGTGATCTTCATTGATTATTTAAACATTTGTGCTAGTGCAAGGTTTAAAGGTGGTAACATATCATCTTATTTTTATATCAAAGCAATCGCTGAAGAATTAAGAGGTCTTGCTGTTGAACATGATGTTCCAATCTTTAGTGCAACACAAACAACAAGAACAGGGTTTGTAAGTACAGATATTGGTTTAGAAGATACCTCAGAATCATTTGGTCTACCAGCAACTGCTGACTTTATGTTTGCTCTTATGTCAAACGAAGAACTAGAAGGTCTAGGTCAAATGAAAGTAAAACAATTAAAGAATAGATATAATGACCCTGGTATTAACAGATCATTTATTATAGGTGTTGATAGAGCTAAGATGAGATTATATGATACAGAAAACTCGGCACAAAATATAGTAGGTGGTAAAGAATTAAAACAAGAAGAAAACTACCCAACACCTGAGGAAACTTATGAAAAGTTTTCAGATTTTAAATAATATGGCAAAAAAACAAAAAGTAAAATTTCACAAAGGCGATAGACGACCTAATAATGAACAACCTAATCTATCTTATACAAAGAAGATGGTAAAGAGAGATAAAGACATTATATGGCAAGTCATTGAAAGACCAACAAAGAACGTCATAAGCGAGTGCTTCTTTGAAGAAGACGCCCATAAATTAGTTAAGTTTCAAAACAAACATAAAACATGGCAACCCAATGGTGGCGTACCTAAATTCCTATGGACAAGAGTTTAGTCTTATAAATATAATAAACAAGATTGATTTATATGGAAACCGTGAATAGACTTATGGATAAAATGAGAGAGAAATGTTTAGTTTTAAAGGATTTACAACACAAGATAGAAATACACATTTAGAACACCTAGAAGACGATATAATAAATCGTGGTACAAAGGGTGGTCAGAATGCGTTAAACTTTTTAAGATCGGTGAGAGATATGCTCGCTGGTTCTTCAAATAAAAAAGTTAATATGACAGTTAAATGGGATGGCGCTCCAGCTATCATCTGTGGTATTAATCCAGAAAATGGCAAATTCTTTGTCGGCACAAAATCAGTATTCAATAAAAATCCTAAAGTAAATTACACTAACTCAGATATAAGTAAAAATCACTCTGGCGAATTAGCGTCTAAACTTCAAATAGCATTAAAAGAATTAAAACGTCTAGGTATCACTGGTGTATTACAAGGTGACTTTCTTTTCGCACCATCAGATTTAAAAAAGATTAGTTTAGATGGAGAAGATATGATTTCATTTACACCTAACACAATTACATATGCTGTTCAATCTTCATCTGCTGTAGGCAGACAGATTAGTAGAGCAAGAATGGGAATTGTTTTTCACACAAAATATACAGGTAAGACTTTAGATAGTATGACTGCTGGATTTGGAACAGTTAGAGGTAGAGCAACTAATGTATTTCTAGCGAGTGCTGGTTACAGAGATGTATCTGGTTCTGCGAAACTTACAAGAAACGAACTAGCACAATTCAACGCAAAATTAAGAATGGCTGAAGGTTCATTATCAAAGGCAGCACCTTTGTTAGATGAAATGAGTAAGTCTTCTGCTGATGGTTTAGGTGTAGGGTTTAGATTAAAAACTTTCTTCAATCATCACATAAGAGGATCACAAGGTCATATGGCGAAAGTTAGAACTTTAGTAGATATGTTTAGAGATTACTATATCAATATTCTACAAGCAGAGATTGATAGTAAGAAGTCAGATAAAGGAAAACAAAAGTATAAAGATATACTAGCAACAAATTTAAAATTTATAGATAGAAATAAGAATGCTTTAGTAATGGCTGTTGCCTCTCACGTTACTTTACAAAATGCGAAAGACTTTTTGATTAAGAAGATGAGTGAGATACAAAGCATAGGACATTTTTTAAAAACTTCTACAGGTTACAAGGTAACAAGTCCAGAAGGATATGTAGCAGTAGATAAAGTAGCAGGAGCAATCAAGTTAGTTGATAGAATGGAATTCAGTAGAGCTAACTTTACAATGCCAAAAGGATGGAGTAATTAATGACAAAGACATTTAAACAATTTGAAGATTATGATATACAGTGTGAAGAAGTAATATTCGAACACGAAAGTGAGCCTTTACAAGAGGCAGAGTATCAAGGTAAGACAGTAAAATTAAACGACCCAGTTAGAGGTGGTTCTAAAAAGTTTTATGTGTATGTAAAAGATGGCGACAAGGTTAAGAAAGTATCATTTGGTGATACAACTGGTCTATCAATTAAGAGAGATAACCCAGCGAGAAGAAAGTCATTTAGAGCAAGACACAATTGCGCTGATCCAGGACCAAAAACTATGGCGAGATATTGGTCTTGTTATCAATGGAGAGCTGGAGCGAAAGTAAACGATTAATGAAAAAACTAAATCAAATATTGCGAGAGGGTGTTTACGACCCAGGTATATTTAAAGCTTTCTTTTTAGCTGGTGGGCCTGGAAGTGGTAAGTCATTTGTAACGGCTGGGGCCTTTGGTGGCACTGGTTTAAAACTTGTGAACTCTGACGGAGCATTTGAAAGAGGTTTAAGAAAAGGTAATCTATCATTAAAGATGCCTGACGAAGAAGAATATTTTAGAAACATTGTAAGAGCTAAAGCAAAGATGACTACTGCTACTCAATTAGATACTTACATACAAGGTAGATTAGGTTTAGTCATAGACGCAACTGGTAGAGATAAAAGTGTTATTAATAATCAAAAGAAACAATTAGACCTTATAGGTTATGATAGTTATATGATTTTTGTTAATACAAGTTTAGAAGTAGCGCTAGAAAGAAATAAGAATAGACCTAGAACTGTACCAGATTATGTCGTACAGAATAGTTGGAATCAAGTACAATCTAACATTGGTCAGTTTCAAAGAATTTTTAGTCCTGGTAGAATGTTAATTGTAGATAACAATAGAAGTGAAAAAGAATTAGTAACACTAACACTTAACACAGCTGCGAGATATATACGAAGTCAATTAAGAGCTAGTCCTCAAAATCTAACAGCGAAACAGTGGATAGCAAACGAATTAAAAGCAAAGAACACTAAATGAGATTTAAAGATTTTATAAAAGAAAGTATCATAGATATACCTAGACAAAGATATGCGCCAGGTGTATTTGATAATGCTGATACTAATAATCCTAAACTTAAAAAAAGTGTTAGAGATATTATCTTAAATCAAATAGATAAATTTAGTGAGAAGTATCCAGTAAAAAAATATTCATTGATTGGTTCTATACTTACAAAAAAATATAGAGACGATGCTGATTTAGATATGAATATCTTATTTGATGTTCCTAAAGAAAAACAAGAAGAAGTTAGAAAAGAATTGGCGTCTAGTTTAAGAAGCATTAATGGTAAACTTGTTCCAGGAACTAAACACCCAATTAACTATTTTGTAATCACAGACCCAGAGTTAAAGAAAAAGAATGACGCTATGGCTGATGGTGTATTTGATATTGATGAAAATGAGTTTGTAAGAAGACCTACCGAAGATACTTTCGACTCTGAAAAATATGAAGCAGACTTCCAAGCAAAAGTAAAAGAAATAGATGTAGTCAAAGGCGAACTTGCTAGAGATATAATTGATTACGAAGAATTAAAAGATTTGACAGCAGATGATGTATTGAACTTACAAGCGAGAGTTAATAGTAAATTAGACGAGATAGAAGACAGTATAGAGGTGTTAGTTGATATAGGTGATGATGTAGTCAAACAAAGACAAAGTGCTTTCAATGATGATATGTCGCCAGAAGAAATTAGACAGTTTGGTAAGAAACATAAACTACCTAAAAATATTATCTACAAATACCTAGAAAAATATCACTACTTAAAATTTTATAAGAAGTGTAAAGATATTTTAGAAGATGGTAAAGTTACAGATAAAGAAATTTCTAGTTTAAAGACAGTAGCAGAAGCAGCTCCTAAAACAATAGCATTTGCTTTTGGTAGATTTAATCCACCTACGATTGGTCACTTAAAATTAATGGACAAAGTTAAATCAGCTAGTAGTGATTACAAAATTTATTTAAGTAGAAGTGAAGACCCCAAAAAGAACCCATTAGGTGCTAGAGAAAAATTAGATTTGATGAAAAGAATGTTTCCTCAACACGCTAGAAACATAGCAATCAATCCATCAAACAATGTATTAGATATATTAACTAAACTATATGACACACACCACAGAGTGATTATGGTCGCTGGTAGTGATAGAGTTAGAGAGTTTGATACTCTATTGAATAGATACAATAATGTAAAATCCAGACACGGATACTATTACTTTGAAGATATTAAAGTTGTATCTGCTGGAGACAGAGATCCTGATGCAGAGGGCGCAGCTGGTATGAGTGCTAGTAAGATGAGAGCCGCGGCAGCAAAAGGAGATTTAGAAGCATTTAAAAGTGGATTACCTGGAAGCAGTAAAGGTAACGGTGAAAGAATTATGACGCAAGTCAGAAAAGGTATGAAACTTGCCGCTAGTTATAAAATGGAAACTTACAAACCTATTACTAGTGTGGAAGGATTTGAACAAGAACAAGTAAGAGATTTATATGTTAGAGATATGATTTTTAACATTAACGATAAAGTAGATTATATAAAAGAAGATATAAAAGGTACAGTCAAAAGACGAGGTACTAATTACATTGTCATAGAAGACAATAACAACAATTTACACAAAGCCTGGATATGGGATTGTCTTCCTATAGCCGCAGATAGAGAAATAGAAGTAAGAGAATATAATACAAATATTGACTATGGCTTTGAAGCAGTATCAGAAATGACGGAAAATAAGATATCACAATCTGAAATAAATAATTTAGAAAGATTTGCTGATAGAATACTTAACAAGTATGGTGTTGATATAGAATTTACAAGACATTTTGTAGATAGATTAAATGACGCTAGAAACAATCCATCAATCAAAGTTGCTGAACTACAAAAGTTTTTTAAGAAAATACAAAAAAATAAAGCACGTAATATTATTAAACAGAATGACCAAACTGATGCCGTGTTAAAAGATATGGAAACAAATCTAAACTTACCCGTAAAGATTATTAAAAGGGGTAACGAATTCGAGGTAATCAATAAAACAATTATGAGAAAAACAAACTTCCACGTAGGTTCTAGTAAAACCATTAGATACGAAGATAAAACACAACAGGATAAAGATGTCGAAAAGAAAGACGGAACACAACCTAAAAAATACTACTCTGGATTATCAAAAGATGTTAAAGATAAAAGAGCAGATCACTTTAAAAATAACGACAGTAATAAACCAGCGCCAGGTGACGCAGATGCTAAAACGGAACCATCTAAGCATACTAAAAAGTTTAGACAAATGTATGGTGAAACAAAGAAAAATTTACAAGACGCTTGTTGGGTAGGTTACAAACAAGTGGGTATGAAGAAGAAGGGTAATAGACAAGTACCTAACTGTGTACCAGAGAGTATGAGTTTAGAAGACGCTACAAAAGTTGAAGGTTATGTATCAGAATCTTATGAGATAGGCGCTGACTATGCTAATCACACTAAAGAAATGACACCAGGTCAAACACCAGACGCTAAAGCAGTTGACGCTAAAGATAAGGGACCTCATAAATATAGTAAATTTAGACTAGATAATGAGACAAATGAAGTAAAAGAAAAAGATATAAAAGAATGGGCATTATCGGATGCTGTATTAGATAAATATAAGGAAAGATATAAAGAATTATGGCGAGAAAAACTAGACGAAGTGGTGAAACGAATGATGGAAAAGATTTAGAGATGGAACAGTTTATCAAAGATTTGTCGGAAAATACGCCAAACGAAGATCAATTTAAGGAGAATGAAGATGAGTAAATCATTTAAACAGTTTAAGAAAGGCGACTATGGATTAATAGAAGCCAAGGCGAGTGACACTCACCTACAATATCTAAGAGCCAAAACATATAAAAACGATCACTTTGAAACAAGAAGATATATCGCTGATAAAATATTAGGCGATAAGAAATTAGCAGACGCCTATTCATCACTAGAGAAATTACACAATGACTTTGGTAGACTAATAGGTAATGACGCTATAACAATTAGACAACGATTAGAAACAACTTTGAAAGATCAATTAAAAAAGAAAGTAATTAATTGGGACAATGTTTGGAGCTCAATCTAATGACATATAGAAAGTCAATGTCTGACGCAATCAGAGAAGTACAAGAATCAACTATCAAACCATATGTTTCAATGTCAATGGGTGGTCAATACAATGTATTAGACAAAGATAGTAAAGTGGTTTATTCAACAAGAGATAAAACACTAGCATACGATTACTTCAAAAAGAACTTTGATAAGTTAAAAGAAGAAGTACAAGAATTAGACGAAGGAGCAAACCACCAACAAGACCTTATGAGACGTGCTGACAAGTATAATATACTTATGAAACCAGAGGGACCAAATGTTGGCCTTTCCTATTTAGGTTTCAAAAATAATAAGGGTGGTACGATAAAGGCGGTAACTAAAGGTCTTTACTATAACAGCCTTAAGAGTATTGATCAGCTTAAAAAAGATATAGATGCTCATATGAAAGGGCTTCAAAAAGATCCTCGTGTAAAAGGAACATTCAGAAAAGAAGAAGTAGAACAAGTTACCGAAAACAGTTTAATTCTAAAGGCAAAAGAAATTGCTAAAAAGTTTGCTGACAGTATGTCTAAGGCTGTGGCAGAAATAGAAAAACTAGAAAAAGGTTTGTCTAAAAACCCTGCTGTTGACGCCGAGTTAAGAAAGTATAATGAAGATGTATCTTTACAAGAAAATGAATCACCGCAACAAATTGCTAAAAGAGCTCAAGAGCTTGGTGTAAGTGCTACAGTATCTTCTAAAGGTATCTCTATATCAAGTTTTAAAACTCAAGCTGGTATGGAAAAGTTTATGAAATATATTGCCTCTCAAGGTAAGAATATGTTCAGCATTTACCAAGATGCTCAAGGTAAGAATCTGTTTAAACAGGTATCTTACACTCGTAAGGAAGAAATAGAAGAAGATGTATCTTTACAAGAAGTATCAGATAATCTTAAACTAGCTGTTCTAAAAAGAAAAATTAAACAATACAAAGACAAAGTATTTAAGAAAACTATGTCAACTATCAAGTCACCACTATTCGCTGGTTATGAAGAAGTGGAAGAGGGTAGAATGAAAGACATATTTACAGCTGGCGAACAAGGTAAGAGTGCTGAAGAAATAGCTAAACTTATGAAACTACCTTTGAAGACTGTAAAGAATATTTTAGGTGAAGAAGTATTTGAAGAACAAATTTTAGAATTTACTTCTGATATGATAACAAGATTACAAAAATCATATTCTACAATGCCTAAAAGAATTTCACCAGAACAAGCGACAGCTCTTTCAAAACATTTAGATAGACTTGACTTGGCTTCATTAAAACAATTAACTAAAGCAAAAATACCATTTGTTACTGCACTTGCTAGAAACAAAGTCTATAAAAAGACAGGTAAGTTTGAAGAAGTTGAAGAGCCTAAAAAAGACATGCCAGATGATAAAGAACAAGTAGCAAAAGAAAACTCTGATAAAGAGATTGCTTCTTTGAAAGATCAAATCGCAATGTTAAAAACAAAATTAGAAAACGAAAAGAATAAAGCTGTTAAACCTGAGCCAAATCCAAAGACTGGCGAAGTACCATTAACAGTTGGTATAGCTCACAAACATTTTAAAGACCAAAAAGAAAAAGAAGAAAAAAAAGAAGTTAAAGAAAATGTTTCAATCAAAGCTTATAAGAATGCTGTTGATCCAACTAAAAAAGGTTTAATGATTTCTAAATCTGGTGGTATGAGTGGTACTATTATGATTAAAGATAAGAAAGAATTAAAACAACTAGAAGATAAACTAGCACAAGCGAAAAAATTATACAATATCAAAGAGACAGCTGAAAGAGATAAAAGAATACAAAGAGCTAAAGATATGATTAAGTTTTATGACAAGCAAAAGAAAGCTGCTCTAAAAGGTAAGAATAAAGATTTAGCAAAGAAGATGTTAAAGAATGATAGTGAAGATGAACCAAGAGAAAAGAAGAAAGAAACTCCACCTTTGGATACAACGGGTGTTGTTGAGATGGCTAAAGATTCATCTGCTCATGCTATTGGTATGTCTCAAGCGATGAAGTCAACAGGTGACAAACCACCTTTAGATAAATCGACTATAAAAAAAGGACATAAGATTGCTAAAGCAATTTTAAACACAGAAGAAAAAAGAGTATATGTTGAGTCAATGGCAGGTTTAAAAAAGAAGGCTGACAAGTCCGGTATGTCATATTCAATATTAAAAAAAGTTTTCGATAGAGGTATGGCTGCTTGGAAAAGTGGACATAGACCTGGCGCAAGTCAACAACAGTGGGCTTACGCTAGAGTAAACTCTTTCATAACAAAATCCTCAGGTACCTGGGGTGGCGCTGACAAAGATTTAGCGAAACAAGTAAAAGGATAAAAACAATGAGTTATTTAAAACACAAACCAGGTAGCATAGAAGAATTAATGGCGAATGAAGCATCAAAGTTAAATGATAATGCTTACCAAGATATGTTCAAAAAAGAACTAGACAAAGCTGGTAAAGGTATCGGCGGTATGTCACCAAAAGAAAAAAAAGATTTCTTTAATAAAATTGACGACAAGTATAAAGCAAAGTCAGAAGTTAAAGAAGAAGACGCTTACGATAAAGATGATGAGAAACCAGCACCAAAACCTAAGCCTAAAAAAGAAGAACTATCAGCAGCACAAAAGAAACTACCTGCTGGACTACAAAAGGCTATCAAAGATAAAGAAACAAAATCTGAATCATTAATTAACACTTATGAATCATTGATTAAAACTTGGGAAGCAGCAAGTCATAAAATGCCTGATGGCACTATGATGAAAGGCGCTAAGCATAAAGATGAAACTAAAGATGAAGCTAATGATGTAGATAACGGTGACGAGAAAAAACCTGTAGCTACTAAAGATGTAAAGAAACTTGCTGATTCGGGATCAAAATTGACTAAGGTTGAGACTGAACCTGAAGCAGATTTCAAAAACTAGAACAAACCAAGAACATAGACCAATTTTATAGTTGACAAACGGCTAGAAGTATGGTATATTATACGTATAAATGAAAAAAGAATTACCAAGAATATACCTAGACATGGATGGCGTTCTGTGTGACTTTGGTAAACAAATAGAAAAGGCTACTGGTAAGTCTAAGGCCGCATGGTTGAAGATACCTAGTAGTAGAAAATGGGATACTGTATTAGACTATCCTGATTTCTGGGCTAACATGCCTTGGTTAGGTCAAGGTAAAGTCATGTACAACTTTGTTAAGAAGTACAATCCTCATATTCTATCAGCATACATGGAAAAAACCCATGATCCTAATTGTATCCCAGGTAAATCAGCGTGGGTTAGAAAGAACTTGGGTATGTCAGGTGGTAGAGTTAATCTAGTTAGAAGACGAGAGAAACAAAACTTTGCTACAAAACAAGGACAACCATGTATTCTTATTGATGATTACGACAAAAATACATCACAATTCACGGCTAGAGGTGGTATAGGTATCACTTTCAAATCAGCCTCTCAAACGATATCTCAGCTTAAAAAACTAGGCTTCTAATCTTATAAATATATACGTTAATTAACAATCAAACAGTCGTAGATTTAAAGCGACTAGATTTTAAAGGAGAGATATATGTCACTATGGGGATTAGATATTACACCCAAAAACTTGACTGACGCAGAGAAAAAAGAAGTATTTGTGAACGAAAAAGGTTGGGTAAGAAAAGCGGGTTCAATATTATCAGGAAACGGAAATGCGAGTGCAGATCCAGAAGTATTAGTAGCAGTTGGTGGATTACCAACAGCAATGGGTACAGCGAATATTACATCATTTAGTTTTGTAAACGAAACTTATGACAAATCTGCTGGATTCACAATGTCTGTAACAGCAAATTTCAACGAAGCAGTTGACGTTACAGGAACACCAAGACTTTCAGTTACAAATGGTAACCAAGGTACAGGTTCAGGAAGAGGACCACACGTACTATCTTATGCAAGTGGAACAGGAAGTAACGAATTATTATTTACATTAGTAATAGCAGCGAACAACGCAGCTACAAATGCTGATGACGTAATGGTAATTGGAGTAAACGCAGTAGCATTAAACGGTGGAACGATTAAAGATAAAGGTACAGCAATTGTATCTCCTATCACTAACGTTGCAGCAGTTGGTACAGGCGCTGGTTCAGTTACAGTAGTAGCGTAATAATTAAATAATTTATAGGGGCGCACAAGCGCCCTTATATATACTATATGAATAACTTGATCTAGGTGTATGCCTAGAGTAACATTCCCGAAAGGGTTAACAGGAGAAAACAAATGGCAGACAAGAAAATAACAGCGCTATCTGATCTAGGTAACGCAATCGCAAGTGACGATTTATTTCATGTGGTTGATGATCCAAGTGGAACACCAATCAACAAAAAGATTTCATCACAAAATGTATTCAATAACATTCCAACTTACATTGGTTTAAAACAAACTTCTCAAGCTATTGTAGCTGATGGTTCAACAGCAACACAAGTAGATGTTGTTTCTGCTATCACAGAAATCAATGCTTCGGCAGCAACCCATTCATGTATAATTGCTGATGGAACTGAGGGTCAAGTTAAAACAATTATTAACACATCTACATCAGGTTCAAATGCTATAACAATTACACCTACAAACTTTAGAGGTTATTCAACAGTAACTTTAAATGCTCAAGGTGAAACGGCGACTTTATTATTTAAGAATAGTAACTGGAATGTAATAGCAAATCAAGGAGCTGTAATCGCATAATGATAATTGATAAAACTATATTAGAAGCTGAAAAAGAAAAGCTTAAAACTGATTTTGATCATGTTACAAACACAATAAATACAATGAAAGGTAACTTACATGCTTTGAACGGAGCAATCCAACAAGTAGATAAGTTAATCTTAATGGTAGATACAGTCAAACCAAAAACAAAAAAAGATGAAAACATTTAAAACTTTTAATAACGAAAAAGATTTAGAAGATTTTGAAGAAGATATAGCGGCACAAGAAACCGAGACATCTTCAGAAAAAGAAAAACAAGAGGAAAAAAATGAAAACGTTTAAAACACACATAAAAGAACAAAGTTATGATGGCGGCCAAATGGGTAGTCAAACAGCTAACGGTGTTGAAGATTCGAATATTGGTGTTCATAATATACACGATGCTGAGGTACTAAAAAGAGTTAATGCTTTTGTTGGTTCAGTAGCAGATTGTGAATATTTAAGACCACAATTCGCAGTTGATAAGTTAAAAGAGAAACTTGAAAGAATAGGCTTAACAGTAGCTGATGTTGTATTAGAAGGCGACAACGGCAAAGTAACAGCTGAAGTAAAACAGTTTGGTGGAAGATTTGGTAAAGACACAGACGGTTCTGATATAAATGATGATGGTATATCTCATAAAAAAGAGGGCGGATTAAAGTTAGAAATATCTTATGAAACTCTTAAAAACGGAACTTCAAAGGTCTACGCTAAATTAGTGTAGATTTATGTTTCAGGAGATTACGAAAGACAATTGGTTATTGTTCGCTCAACATAATTATGATAAACCAATATTGAATAGTGAGCAAGAATTTTATGATGATCTTAAAAGATTTAAATATCTTAAAAGACTCTTTCGTAAATACAAGATAACAGGTAATATTAAAGTACGATTGGCAGTCAATCATATCATAGTATTACAGAATGTTTTCGGAGTAGAAGCCGCTGTAACTTTATTACTATACAAAGTAGATAAAAGTTATTGGCCTTCATTGAAAACTGTGTTAGATTATCTTGGTTACCTATATCCACATGAACTAGATTCAATTAGCGTGGATAGCAATATACAGAAACTTATAAGAGAACTATAATGGCAAACAGAGCAGTAGATTTAGTTATAACATATAGAGTAGTAAAACTACTAGTGACGCCCTTTGAAAAACAAGATGCGTTTAAACTAGGTATCATTGATAAAGATGGTAACGTATTAAAGAAATACAAGACACTACAAACTAGAGCTGAGAAAAAATCTTATACTATTCTTCATAGGTTTGTCTTCAATCTAAAACGAATACTTAAAAGAGTTGGTCTAGGTGGTAAACTAGGAACGTTTGCTGTCGCTCTTGCTACGTTATTAAGAGAAGATAAAAATTACGAAGAACATAAAAGTTTAATTGAAAGTGCTGTTATCAGTTACTTAAAAGAAACAAAACAATATGATGATTTATTAAATGAACAAGGTGAAGTAATATCTATTGATGAAGAACCAATTACAAATTGTTTCGGAGTTGATATTTACGAAGTTGATAATAAATTAATATCGGAGAACGAATATGCCAAAACATTATAAAGATATGATAGATGAGTTGATCAATAAGATTGACGAAGACGTACCAGCAAATAATACTGGTGGTACAGATATGAATCCTACTGGCGCTAAAATGTCACCTAAGACTTTAAGAAGAAAAAAAGAACAAGGTGACGAACAAGAGGATATTTCAAAGAAGATTAGCAAAATGGTTAAAGCTAATGAAGATAATAATAACGTTATCTTAAAACAAGTCAATGAAAGTTTAGCAAAAGTAGAAGATAAATCAGACGAAAAATTTGGTCTTAAACAAGACATAGAATTTATTGAAGACAAACCAAAAGAATATAAAACTTTTAAGGACAAATACAATGGCTAAAATTAAAAGACTTAAAGAGTATATGCGAAGTGGTGGTATTGGCGCAGCGGGAGTAGGTGTTGCTCATATACAACCTATGGCTAGTCTAGGAGACTCACCACCAAAAGGTCATGGATCACCAAGAGGTAGATTACAGGCGAGCACTATAAAACCTAAAAAGAGATTAGAAAAAAAGAAAATTAAAGAATCGAGTCTATACAAATATATGGTAAGACTAGGTAAACTAAAGGGGTAATATGGAATTAGATATAATAGCTATAGCAACTAAATTTTGGCAGTGGTCACTTTTAATTGCATTAGTAATAGTTGGTTATGCAATTAACTTATTAGATAAAAAGAAAAGTAATTTAAAATTTTCTTACGAAGAACTACCAAACTTAAAACCACTTCCTATCAAAACAAAAGGAAAAGGTTTTTGGAAAGGTATTCTTATGTGGTTAACTTCAACAAGAAATTGGGAAATAACTAAAGACTGGAAATACAAAATAAACGATAGTGAGTATGTAATACCAGCAGGCTTTCAGTTTGATGGTGCTAGTATTCCTAAATTTTTAAGAGCTTTTTTCTCGCCAGTAGGAGTATTACTAGTTGGTGGTTTAGTACATGATTATATGTACAAGTACAGCGCTCTTAAATCAGTTCAAGCAAACGGAGCTCTTTTACTAGTAAATCAAAAGAAAGCAGATCAAATCTTTAGAGATATTAATATAGAAGTAAATGGTTTTTATTTTATGAACTATCTAGCATACTGGTCATTAAGAATAGGTGGCTTTGTTGCGTGGAATGGTCATAGAAAAAGAAACGCTAAAATAAAATAGGAGGCTAATATGTTTTTAACAATAGGCTTAATAATAGGTTTTATAATAGGTTGGTATGTCAATGAAAAGTTTGAAGACTTATCTGATATACTTCACAAGTCATATTCAAAATTAAAGTTTTGGAAATAAACAAATGAGATTATTTTTAATAGGCATTATCATCACGTCTTTACTTGGTGCTGGTGCCTATGTGATTAAACTACAAAAAGACAACGGTATTCTAAAAGCGAATGCTGAGAAATTAGAGTCTGCTATAGGTGAACAAAAACAACTTATAGAAAATCAAAAGAAAGACTTTACAGAAATACTAAATGCTAACAAGAAGATGAATGATTTGGTAAATGTATTGAAGAAAGACTTAACTGATTTAGATAAAAGATTTAACAAAAAGAATAGAGATGTTGGTAAGTTAGCCATACAGAGAACAGAATCTATTGAACGAATAACTAACGGTGCTTCAGCACTGGCGACAAGATGTATAGAAATTGCTAGTGGATCACAATTAACAGAGGAAGAAAAAAATGCTACAAAGAAGTCTGAAATCAATTCAGAGTGTCCTTCTATTGCCAATCCTGCTTATATTCCTTACTAGTTGTAGTGGAATAAAACAGTTAGAGATATTTAAGCAAGAAGTTCCTAGAGCAAATTTAAATTTAGATAAACCTACACCACTTCAATTAGAAAATCTTAAATGGATTATAATTACTAGTGAGAACGCTGAAGAAGTATTTAAGAAACTAGAAGAACAAGGTATTGATCCTGTTCTATGGGGTCTTACTGATAAAGACTTTGAATTACTAGCAAAGAACTTTGCCAGAATAAGAAATCAATTAAAAATTACAAACGATTTATTAGAAGAATATAAAGAATACTACGAGGAAGAAGATGTCAAGGAAAACTAATACAATGTTAATTGCTTTATTGGGTACAATCCTAATGGGATTAAGCACTTGGGTATTGATTTCATTAATAGAATTACAAACAATAGTGGCTATGATGCAGCAAGAGTTAATGTCTTTAGATAAAGTCTTCGGTAGGATATATGCACACATGGATAGGTTGGCAAAATAATGGAAATATTCTTTGAAATATTAACGAAGTTTGGATTACCAGTAGCAGCTTCTGTTGCTATGGGTGGTTTCATTTATATTATATTAAGATATATCCTAGGTGGAGTTGTAAATTCTGTTAAGAACTTACATGGTATCATTATGGGTTTAGAGAATAGAATAGACACAATGAATAATGACCTGATACATATTGACACTTTGATATCAGCCTCATTACACCTTAGACCAGATTTAGATAGAATTGCCAGATCACATGGTAAGAATGATGCTAGGAAAGACTAATGCCAATTTTAGAAATACTTAATCAATACGGTTTTGCGACACTGGCCGCTATTGCTATGGGTTGGTTTATTTGGTTTATCTATACTTTCATCACACAAGAGGTCACTAAAAAATTAAGTGAAGCCTCAAAAGAACTAATACAATTATTAGATAAAATAAGAAGACTAGACAATGATCTTATTCGAATTAAGTCTAAATTGAACACAGTTTTAACCCTCCGAGAACAAGAAAAGCAAAAATCTAAACACGACTGATTATAAATAGTTGTATGAAAACATCATTTAATATAGTGATGTTAGTAGTGGGACTTACATTATACACACCGATTACATCAATACTAGCATCTGAATTGACACAAGAGTTTAAAAACCCTGCCTTTAGTGGTAATGGTTACTCGTCTCATGTGCTATCCATAAATCAATTAGAAACACAAAGACGAGAAAAAGTTATTGACGATCAAAAGTCAGCAACTGCGGCTGCCGAAAGAGCAGAAAAGAACAAGACAGTAAACAAATTTATTGCTAACGTAGAGAGTAGAATATATGCTAACCTTTCTAAACAATTGGTTGATAATATGTTTGGCACAAGTTGTGACAGTAGTACAACTACTTGTCCTACATCTGGTACTTCAACGATTGAAGGTGCTCAAATAGCGTGGGTCAAAGATAATACTACTGAAATAATTACATTAACAATTACAGCTGATGACGGAACAGTTACAACAATGGCAGTTCCAATAGGCGACTTTAAATTTTAACATGAAAACATTATTAATATTATTCATAGGATTATTACTGGCTGGTTGTCAAGCAGGTAAACAGGTTGAAATATACAAAGGTAAGTCTCCTTATATTGAAGGAACAACTACTAAAGATAGATTACAAGCTATACCAAAGTTAGATGGACAACCTAAGATTACAATTGCTGTTTATAGATTTATTGATAAGACAGGTCAAAGAAAACCAAGTACAAAGTTTTCTCAATTATCAACTGCTGTAACACAAGGTGGTAGTTCGTTTGTTATCGATGCATTAAAAGAAGTATCAAACGGAGATTGGTTTCAAGTATTAGAACGAGAAGGTTTAGATAATCTAATTAAAGAAAGACAATTAATTAGAAGCACAAGAACTGAATATGATGGTGAAGCAAATGTAGGTAACATTTTAAAACCATTAACATTTGCTGGTCTTATCATAGAGGGTAGTATCGTAGGTTATGATAGTAATATACAGACAGGTGGTAACGGTGCTAGATATTTGGGTATTGGAATTAGTGAGCAATATAGAATAGATCAAGTTACTGTATCAATGAGAATTGTAGCAGTACAAACAGGAGAAATTTTATTAACTACCAACGTGACTAAAACAATTGCTAGTCATAGTAAAGGTGGTGATGTATTCACTTTTTTAGATATGAATACAAAGGCTTTAGAATTAGAAACAGGAGTGGCTGTAAATGAACCGGTAACTTACGCCATAAGAACTGCTATTGAATTTGCCATACTAGAGTTAATTTATTGTGGAGAAAAAGATGGTTACTGGAAGTTTAAACAAGAAAAAGAAGAAAGTATTAACAGAAAATGAAAACAATAATTAGTGTTATTATGTTCTTAATGATGACTACATGGTCATATGCTAACGACATATATGTTACTCAATCAGGTAATGCGCTTGATTTAGATATAACACAAGACGGAGAAAACAACACAATAGGTCAAGGTGGGTTGAACTCAACTTCAACAGGTGTTACAACTGTTTTAAATATAGACCAAGTTGGTGATTCAAATGTGATTAAGTATCAAATTAATGGTGCCACATACACAGGTGTTATTAACCTAGTTGGTAACTCAAACAATGTCGATTTAAATTGTGACAGTGGTGGAAGTAATTCATCATGTGGAACGGCTAACGCTGTAATTAACTTTACAGGTTCATCAAATGATATTGATTTAGATATAGGTGAAACATCATCAGCAACTACGGCAGATGTAGATTTAGTTGGTCAATCAGGATCAGACAGTAATACAGTTGCTGCTACAGTTGATGGTAACAGTGCTGTTCTTACAATCACAGTAAATGGCGACACAAACAATTACTTAATTGACATAGACGGCAATGGTGACGCTAATGGTCATACATTAATACACTCACACACTGGTAGTATCGCAGATGTTGATATTATACAATCAGGTGTAAATGATAACATGATAAATTTAACAACAAGTGGAGATAATGCTGATATTGATATAAGCCAAACTGACTAACAAACACACTACACACTACTACACTCACAAGGACTACACTACTATGATTACAATACTATTATACTCGGGATTAACTATATATGCGTGTTATAAATTTTATAATTGGGTTCATAATTTTAACCCATACGATTTTACCGACAGAAGTTAAAGCTACAATTGGCGAAGTAACACTACAAACTGGTAGTGCCGTCATTGATAGACAAGACGGAGACAAAGGTATTAAGGTAAAGAAAGAGCTTGATGTTCTTTCTTACGATACTGTTAAGACAGGAGATGGTAAAGTTGGTATCAAGTTTATAGATGATACCAGAGTTGATGTAACTGAACATAGTAAGTTAGTCATTGACGAATTTGTTTATGACCCAAATACAAAGACAGGTTCATTATCACTAAAAGCTTCACTCGGTACTATTAGATATGCTTCAGGTCAGATTGCTAAAAACTCAAAACAAAATGTAAAGATTAGTACACCAACAGCCACAATTGCTGTTAGAGGAACTGACTTTGCTATGACTGTAAATGAAATAGGTGGATCAACAATTGTATTGTTACCTAGTTGTGATGGTAATGGTAATTGTTATGTAGGAGAAATTGAAGTACAAACAGACGCTGGTTTTGTTATAATGAACCAAGCCTTTCAAGCAACACAAGTAGATACAATGGAATCAAAACCTTTGAAACCGGTATTACTTGATTTAGATATAGATATGATTAATAACTTATTGATTGTATCTCAACCAAAAGAAATAGAAACAGCTGTTGAAGAAGAAAAACTAAAAGCAGTTGCCAATGCTTTAGATTTAGACTTTTTAAAGTTTGATGATTTAGAAGTAGATTTATTAGAAGTTGAAGAAGAAGAATTTACAGGACTAGATGTTGATTTTTTAGACCAAGACTTTCTAGTTGATATTTTAGATCAATTAAATAAACAACTTGCTGTACAAATGACAAGTGAGTTTGATAAAAACAAAAATAAAAAGAAAGCAGGACAAGACGAGTTTGGTATAATATTATTAGATGAAGACCCACAATGGGTTTGGAAAAGATCAGACGAATCTAATAACAACATAGAGTTAAGACTAGACCAAGAATATGGTTATATCATCAATGTTACACAAGGCGACTTTGAAATCATAGATTATGAATTAGGCGATGGTGATAACTCAATAAGGATTAATCAACAGTAATGTATAAAATTATGAAATGGCTTACAATCTGGATATTCGTATGGATGGCATTTTTTTCTATAATAGAAAAATTAAAAGCCAACGAAATTTACATGACACAATCTGGTGCTGATGTAACAGTTACAATAACACAAGACGGTGAGAATAATAGAGTTTCTACAAAAAGCACAGCAGCTTCAAACGCCACAGCATTTGGTAAAAATCAAACATATACTTTTACACAAACAGGTGATGATAATAAAATAGGTTTATATAAACACTATCGGGGTTCTGATGGTCAATCGTCTGGCACAATGACAGCAGTACAAACTGGTGATGGTCTTATTATGTATTTAGATAATCATGGTGACAATAATAACTTTACCACTTCACAAATACATAACAACGCAATCATGGATTTAGAAATAGATTATAGCGATAATACTGTTATAGCAAAACAAAGATGTTCCATAGCTTCATGTGTACAAGATCGTATGATATTAAATGTAAGAGGCACTGATAACAATATTAAAATGGGTCAAGGTTATACCATGAACAATAGTGGAAATTTTGTATATGATGGTGATGAAGATGGTGGTCACTACATGGACGGACTTATAGTAGGTAATCGTAATGTCTTAAATATGGGTCAAAAATCGAGTAACAGTTCATCTGGACATGACGCTGATGTAAATATTAACGGTGATGACAATGTGGTAAATGTTAAACAAGAACACAATTCTAGTAAAGATTTAACACTTACAATTAATAATGACGATAATGAAGTGGATATACACCAGCAAAAGAATTGGTCTCACTCAGCAAATATAACTTTGGGTGGTAACTATGGCACAGATTTAAGTTTAACACAAGGTAATAACAATACATCACAAGCACAATCATATTCATTAAATCAAAACTGTCAAACTTCAAATGGTTGTTCAGTTACAGTCACACAATACTAAATAGTCATACACGATACTAGGAGGAACTATGGATATTAAAAAACTTATAACATGGATACCAATTGTGGCAGCTGTACTTGGTACGCTATATACAGGTATTAACACTATAATAAAACTAAACAACACTATTGAACAACACACTTTACAATTACAAGAGATATCATCATCACTAGCTTCTATTGATGAGAGATTTACAATTGAAATTAAGAATTTAAATCAAAAATATACAGATGGTAGAGAAGAATTGTATAGAGAAGTAACTAATCTTACTACTGAAATAGCAACAGCAAGAGCTAAAGTTGAGGCATTAGATAATTCATATTACAAAGTAAATGACGCAGTAAGAGATTTAGGTTATGATTTAAAAGACTTCAAACGAGAAGTCACCGGAGACTATTAATGGAGATAAAGTTTATGGCACCAAATAGATTTACCTTATTACTATTATTTTTACTATTTCTTTTTGCTATGTTTGTAAAACCTGCTAACGCAAAAAACGAATACTTACAATACGACAATCATTGTCAAGGACCTACTTTAGAACCTTACATGGAATATTCTAAACAAGAGAATGTGGGTACAGGTACATCTGGCAGTGGTTATAATGATGATAGAGGAACAGTAGGTGTTAGATTGAGAATACCTTTAACTACCACTTGTTCAAAAGAATACAGAAAAGTATTTAATGAAAACGCTTTGTTAAGACAACAATTGGAAATGTTAAAGATGTGTTCTCGTTATAAAAATCTAGTATTACCAGATGAGTTTAAAGAGATAAGAGAAAAGTGTAAAGGTATCAAACGAAAACCAGAGGTAAATGATAAGTAAAATATTCACACACTGGACAATTGCTTTTATAACTTTATTCGTTCTTACATACATAGGTTTCAAAGACCCACAAGTAAAAGAGATATTAAGACTAAAAGGTTTTGATTTACTTTTACAATCAGAAAAAAGAATACAATCACAAGACATAGGTATAGTTACAATAGATGAAAAGTCTATTGAGAAGTATGGTCAATGGCCATGGAAAAGAGATATACTTGCTGATCTTATAATCAAGTTAAGAGAACAAGGTGCTGGCATTATAGTAATACCTATACTCTTTAGTGAAGAAGATAGACTAGGTGGCGATAATGCCTTGACAAGTGTATTAGAATATGGTATAGTGATAGCACAAGTAGGAACTAATAACATAAACAAGAATTCTGTGCCAAGAGGTGTTGCGAAAATCAATGACCCTTTACCTTTCTTATTTGAGTGGGGTGGAATGTTAGGACCGATTAAAGAGTTTCATAATGCTAGTGGTGTAGGTGTGTCAAACACAGCGCCTGAAATAGATGGTGTTACTAGACGAATACCACTACTTATGAAGATAGGAGATAACATCTATCCAGCGTTGTCTATGGAAGTCATACGGGTGGCTGTGGGCGCTCCTAGCTATCAAGTTAAGTCAGGACCAGCTGGTATCATAGCTTTGAGAGTGCCTGGTTTTGAAACAATAAAGACAGATGCTAATAGTAGAATATGGTTAAGATGGAATAAAGATTACGAAACTATATCAGCGAGTGAAGATGACTTTAGTAAGTTTGAAGGCAAGACTGTTATTATAGGAATGAGTGCTGAAGGACTTGCTGGAATTATCGCTACACCCATTGGTGAGAGATATGGTTATGAACTTACAGCCTCAACTTTAAATACAGTATTAGAAGGAAAGAATATAGAAAGAATAGATGTTAGTTTTTTAATAGAACTTGTAGCGTCATTTGTCTTAGGTATAATATTAATACTAATTACAAGATTTTTACCTTATTGGTTTATAGGAATAAAACTTCTATCTTGGTATATTATATCAGTATGGTTAAGTTATTATTTCTTTACAACACATTTAATGTTAGTAGATGTAAGTTGGATTATAATTACATTTACCATTGTAGGATTTCATAGTGTGTTCTTACGTTTCATATTAGAGTTTAAACTAAAACAACAAATCAGAAAACAGTTTGAAAAATATTTAGACCCACGACAAGTTGCTATACTTGTAAAGAATCCTGAGAAGTTAAAACTAGGTGGTGTTAGAAAAGAGATGTCGTATATATTCATAGACATTGTAGGATTCACACCTATATCTGAACACTATAAAAATAAAGACGACCCAGAAGGATTAGTTGAATTGATAAATGAATTTCTAAATGAGATTAGTAAGATCATATTAAACAATGGTGGAATGATAGATAAATTTATGGGAGATTGTGTGATGGGAATATTTGGCGCTCCATTAGATATGGATAATCATGCCGAGATGGCTGTTAAGTCTGCTAAAGAAATAGAAGAAAAGGTTAAAGAACTAAAAGTAATTTACAAAGAACGAGGATTACCAGACATTAATGTTGGGACAGGTGTAAATACAGGAATAGCAATTGTTGGTAATATGGGTTCTAAAACAAGACTCGACTATTCAGTTGTAGGTGACGCCGTTAATTTAGCGGCAAGGTTAGAAGCCACTGCTGGAAGACACGATCATATAGAAAATAAAACTATATGGTCATCTTATACACAAGAACAATTACCAGATACTTTTAAGACAAAGAGTATTGGTGATATCAAAGTTAAAGGAAAGGAAGAACTAATTAAGATTTTTACGTTTCAATCAACATAGACGGAGGGTTATGACACTACTTCAACAAAAGAAGTTAAGAAGAACACTAACGAAAATAATAAGAAACAAGAAGAAACTTAAATTATATTTACTGAATTTACATTGGTTAAGAATAAAGAAACAAAAAGAACGAAGAAGAAAGAGAACATTTATAAAACTCTGGAAGTTAAAAAGACTAAATACTATAAAACGATATCAACAAGCTTCGTAATAGACTTGACTTCCACAAAAAAATAAATATAATAGAGTTAATATATCAATTGATGCATTTATGCATATGGCCCATATGGGTAAGTAAACTCTATAAACCGTCTCGTAAGAGATAGAAGACAAAAATATGCCAGATACAACAGAGATAAAAATAGACATAGAATCTTTAAGGAAAGATATCGAAAATGTAAATAATATTAATGGTAGAATAGACGCTGCTATTGATAAACTTACAGATGTTTCTACCTCTATAAAATCTATGCTCGCTGTTCACCAAGAAAAGATTGCTAGACAAGAAAAGGTAGATGAAGTTATATTCGACAAATTAAAAGATAGAGCGTCAGAAATATCTCATGTTTATAGAGAGTTAAAGAAAGATGTGGAATTGAGTGAAAAGAGATTACTCATTGAAATTAAGTCATTAAAGAACGATATAGGCGCTAGAGTTGGTGTATTAGAAAAATATAGATGGATTATCATAGGTGGGGCGATTGTCATAGGGTGGATTTTATCAAAGAACTTTATGCCAATAATGCATATGATGGCCTCAAATTAGGGTTGACATTTTCGATCAAGTGTGATATTATGTTCGAGTGTTATGTCAAGTTATATAGATTTAAAATATATCTCTAATTTAAAGAGTCGTTTACCAGGGTTCAAACAGAAGAATGATTATCTGTTTAACTTCAGGTGTCCACATTGTGGCGATTCGAAAAAATCAAAAATGAAAACAAGAGCATATTTGTATCGTGTAAAAAACGATATGTTCTTCAAGTGCCACAATTGTGGTATGGGTCAAAACTTATCTAACTTTATCAAGTTTGTTGATCCACAAATGTATTCTGAATATCTATTAGAAAGATATAAGAAAGGGGCACCAGCGACACCGAAGCCTCAGTTTGATTTCAAACCTGCGTTTGAAGATAGAACTATACTTGACGACTTGAAAAGTATAAAACAATTAGATGATGAACACCCAGCGAGACAATATTGTTTAAAGAGAAAATTACCTAATGAGCATTTTGATAAGTTATTTTTCGCTGATAAGTTTGGCGCCTTAGTAAATAAAGTAAAACCAAAAACCTATGGAGAAAAAGATCACCCTAGGTTAGTAATACCATTTTATGATACGACAGGAAAGTTATTCGCTTTTCAAGGTCGTGCTTTTGGAAATGAACAACCAAAGTATCTTACGGTAAAACTAGATGAAAACAAACAAAAAGTTTACGGACTTGAAAGAGTTAATTTTCAAAGACCTATCTTCATCACAGAAGGCCCACTTGATAGCCTTTTTGTTGATAACTGTCTTGCTGCTGCTGGAGCTGATTTAATTCTAAAGAACAAAATTAAGAACGAAGAAGTTACATATATATTTGACAACGAACCAAGAAACAAAGAAATTGTAAAACGTATGTATGATGTAGTTGAGAAAGATTACAACTTGGTCGTGTGGCCAGAAGATATGCGACATAAAGACATTAATGATATGATAGTAGCAGGGTTGACAAAGACCGAAGTTTGTGATATTCTAAATAGAAACACTTATTCAAAACTTTCAGCATTAACTAAATTAAACGAATTCAAAAAAATATAGGAGGATACGAGTGGAAAATATAAACGTAGTGAAACGTGGTAGTCGTGGCAAAGAACCATTAAACATTGAGAAGATACATGAAATGGTTGATTATGCATGCGAAGGTATAACTGGCGTATCATCATCTCAGGTTGAGATGAAATCTGGTTTACAATTTACCGATGGCATTACTACTGATGATATCCAACAAATCCTTATAAAATCAGCAGCAGATTTAATTTCATTAGATAATCCAAACTATCAATATGTTGCGGCAAGATTATTACTTTACAGTTTAAGAAAACAATGCTTTGGAAGACTTTGGGACCACCCACATTTGTTTGACCATGTTACTAAAGCTGTAGAAATAAAAGTTTATGATCACGCTATATTAGAAAAGTATCAAAGAAAAGATTTTGATAGAATGGAAAACTGGATTACCCACGAAAGAGATTATACTTTCACATATGCTGGGTTAAGACAAGTGATTGACAAATACCTAGTACAAGATAGAAGTAATGGCGAAGTATTTGAAACACCACAATTTATGTACATGATGATTAGTGCTACTATGTTTGCTGATTATCCAAAAGAAAAGAGAATGACTTATGTTAAAAAATACTATGACGCAATTTCACAATT
>OJFB01000044.1_pt1 | contig 31654 bp, 28 predicted proteins | sample 1593811 | NCBI WGS metagenome assembly OJFB01 (sample SAMN05416736, study PRJEB24817) | seawater metagenome | isolation source: Sea water | place: Canada:Atlantic | collected 2013-07
GATTATAAATAAGTATTTTTTTTCATTACATTTGTTAAGTAACTGTAAACTAACTCATTATGAAAAAAACTACTCTATTAATATTATTTATATCTTGCGCAGCTTTTTCGCAGAACGGTTCTTGTCCAAATCCAAGTATTACACAATGGAATATGGGTGGTGATAGTGTTTATTTCGATGGCAATAATGATGCCTCTATTTCTTCATATGAAGTTGAATATAATTTAGGCTCTACTTTCACCCCAGGAGATGGTACAGCATCAACATTCTCATTTAATGAATTTCCTGCTACTTTAACTGGTCTAGAGAGTGCATCACTTTATTATTTTACTATAAGATCATTTTGTACTGATGGCACTGTTAATTCTTGGTATGATAATGGATTAGATGGACCAGACGCTTGGCAAACAAACTCCTGTACCACCAAATCATTACCTTATTTTAATGATTTTCAGGATACTGAATCTTGGGTAAGTTGTAATACATTCTTTGATTCAGATGGAGACAATAGATATTGGTTTTATAATGACTATAACGAAGATGGAGATGGTGTGCAGAATAATATTAGTGCAGCTTCAGCTTCATACGAAAATGGAGTAGGAGCCCTCACGCCGGATAATTGGCTTATAATAGGTCCAATTGACTTGACAAACGTATCAGATGCTACCATGACATGGAGAGCACGAGGACTAGATGCTAGTTGGTGTGTAGAAAATTATACTGTTTATATTGGCACAGAAAACACTATTGAAAACCTAACAAATTCTTCTATTACTTTTAATGAAACCACATCAAATGATGCTTGTGGAGCTTGGGCAGATCGTACACTTGATATTTCTGCAGCATCAGGAAGTCTTATTTATATAGGTTTTAGACATCATGCGACATCAGATATGTATCATTTAAATATTGATGATCTAGGAGTTACTAGTAGTTCTCTTGGACTTGAAGATGTAGGAGAATCACAATTCTCATTTTTCCCTAACCCAGTAAATGATGTACTAACAATTAATGCGCAAGTATCGATCGATAGTATTACTGTTTATAACATGTTAGGTCAAACGGTGATTACATCGACTCCAAATACAAATGATAGTACAGTAGATATGTCTGCATTACAGACAGGTGCTTATTTTGTACAAGTGTCTATTAACAATACTCTTAATACTGTTAGAGTGATTAAGAATTAAAGTATAATTTAATATTAAAGCCTCGTTAAGAAATTAGCGAGGCTTTTTTAGTATAATTATATACAAATAAATTAAAAAGTGTAGTCCAATTTTGTCTGATTAAAGGATAAATAATATTTGCGGATTCCTAATTAAGACATAATCAAATATTCCAAAAATTTATTTAGTTTTAAAAAGGCTTTTCATTATAATCCGAATTCCTTTAAATCCAAAGTAAATAGCTGTACCGCATATGAATATTCCCGCTATAATTAATGGTATGTAAAGAGGTTTGTCAGGATTTGAAAATCCTGTGTGTAATATTACGGGTCCCAAAAACATTAGAAATAATGTGATTCCCATTGTTTTCAAACCTTCAACTAACAGTCCCTTATTTGTTCTCGGAGTTTCCATTTGAATAGTTGTTTAGTACATTTCTTGTTTTTTAATCTTTTGCTTGCTCATAAGATTATATCCAAAGCGATTTAAAGCATGGTAAGACATAAAATAAAGAATTCTTTTATTTTTAGAATTATACTACCAGTTAGTAATAGGAGCTTATGAGGTTTTTTACTGTATTTTTTCAGAAAATGAGTGGTATTCTCTCTCCTTTATAGTTAAGATTCAATAAGAACTGTAAGGGTTGCTGAAATTTATAAATAGTTTAAAGGCTGCTTACAAAGTTCATGAAGATGTCTTCATGCCGCTCAATGTCCATTTCTGGAGATAATGAAACTCTGACAATATAGTCTTTATCCTCTTCTTTTGTTGTTCCTTGTGTAGATGTAGCAGGAATTGTCCAATAACATCCTTTTAATTGTCCATAGCTAACGCAGAATTTACTTTCATCTGGTATTTCCTGAATCATTAAATTTATTAACTTAAGATTTAAGGCCCTCTTAAATGTTTCTTTTTCTTCGTCTGTACTTCCCCTGGCTGGAAGGTCTAATGAAAATACCGATGGAGTATACCCTTCTTTTGCTAACTCCTCAGATACAAAGTTAATTTTAGCGTTTGGTAAAGTAGTTTTTATGAAGTTTACAAACCGACGCGTATTTTTGTAGGCTTCTTGAATTCTATGATTCATAGAGGGTAATTGTTTTGCTAAAAGTTCAACTTGAAGTGGAGTCGCCTCGTTATTGCACAACATTAGATGTGTTTCGATTTTTTTCATCAGTACTGCTGCTTTTTCATTTGCTACACAGTAACCAGCAGTACATAGGCCACCACTTGGAAATTTTGACCCACTAACATAGGAAATGGCACTCACTGTTGAAAGTGTTTTGTTTTCGCTCATAAAACGAATATTAGGGCAAAATGTCTGGTCTAGTATAAAAACAGCTTTGATAGCAATTTTGTTGTTTTTAGTGTTCCGGTCTTTAGTTAATACCTTTTGTAATTTGATAAGACTAGGAACTTCAACCCTTGGGTTTGTTGGAATTTCAGCGATTATATAGGGGACTGCATCTTCACTTGCTAGTGTGTCTAAAACACGATCAATACTTTGAACCATATCATTTTTGCCATCAACATCTAGATCTACTACTTGCACGTTTGCAATACATCTCGCTACCCGTCTAGCTTGGTCGTTGGTGCCTCCGTAACAATTTGTAGGCACAATAATTTTAATATCTTTTCCCGGGTGTCTTTCTAGTGCATCATGAATAAGCCCCATCATAATAGCGTACTGTATTGACAGTCCACTTGAGCCAATAATGGGAGTTGTTTTGGTCCCTGTAATTTCTAAAATCGAGTTTGTTACTAGTCTTTTGTTTTTAGACTCCGTATGTGTTTTACTACCTATGCTAGTTTCATTTAACAGAGATTTTAGTACTATTACACAATTTGCTGGAGTCATTGCAATCGTTTCTCTCCTACGAACATGTTGAATTTCTGGTATATAATCTTCATTACAACTTTTGTTAACAAGCAATATACTTCCAAGTTCAGTATAGCAATTAAGATAAAAATCAATGGTGTTGGGAAGGACTATATTTGTGTCCTTAGATAGGTTTGAGATAAAAATGGACGTTCCGTCAAAATCCAGGAGATCATCTTCAGTTGTTATCTTATTTAGTTCATATTTATAGCCGTAAACATCCTTAAGGGTTCTGCCTTTTAGGAATTTAGGTGTCTCTCCAATATAACTGATCTGTGTGTTTTTATTATTCAATAAGTTTTTTCTCAAGATTGCTAGTACAGGAATCGTTTTTGATGAAAAGCTTATTACATTTTCGGGTCTTATATTATTTGATTTTCCTAGAGCCCACTCTAGTATACAAGATAAAGGATGGCCTAGCCTAATATAATCGTACGCAGTAGGCAGGTTTTTCAACGCCAGTTGTTCATAATTGTCGTTATTATATAAAATCTCAAATTGCTGCGTAAATTGTATTTTGGCTAATTTTTCGTCGTATATATCGAGTCGATGTGTTGTATTATTCAACCAAGAGTTTGGCATGTTTTTTAATACCTTCTCAATATAGCTTGCTCTTTTATTTTCTTTCATAGCCTTCCTTAAATATGCATCTAATATATATTAATTGGCGCTATTTTAAAAGGACATAATGACGTATTGTTTGTTTTTTACTAAGCAGTTAAAGTTTTTTTTAATTTTTTAAAATAGCTCTTGATATGACCATTTTTTGGATTTCTGAAGTTCCTTCGTAGATCTGCGTAATTTTGGCGTCTCTCATCAAGCGTTCTACATGATAGTCTTTTACAAAGCCATTACCACCATGAATTTGAACTGCTTCTACGGAGTGTTCCATCGCGATTCTGGAGGCAAAAAGTTTTGCCATTGCACTTGATGTATCGTAAGAAACTCCTTGGTCTTTTTCCCAAGCTGCTTTCATTACCATATGTCGAGCCGCTTCAATATCGGTTGCCATATCAGCCAGTTTAAAAGCGATGGCTTGGTGATTGCATATTTCTGTTCCAAAAGCCTTTCGCTGTTTGGAATAAGCTAGTGCGAGTTCGTATGCGCCAGATGCAATGCCAAGCGCTTGAGCTGCGATGCCTATTCGACCACCAGAAAGGGTTTTCATAGCAAATTTAAATCCAAATCCATCTTCCCCAATTCGGTTTTCCTTCGGCACTTTCACGTCATTAAATTGTAGTGTATGGGTATCGCTACCCCGAATTCCAAGTTTATCTTCCTTGGGGCCTATCTCAAATCCAGCCATTCCTTTTTCGATAATAAACGCATTAATACCCTTAGATCCCTTAGAACGATCTGTTTGTGCGATAACAATATATACGTCCGAACGTCCTCCACTAGTAATCCAGTTTTTAGTGCCGTTAATTAAATAATAATCTCCATGATCTATGGCGGTTGTTTGTTGGGAGGTGGCGTCACTTCCAGCTTCTGGTTCACTCAAACAAAAGGCCCCTACAGCTTCTCCGGAGGCTAACTTTGGTAAGTATTTTTCTTTCTGTGTTTCCGATCCATATGTTTGAAGTCCATAACATACAAGAGAATTGTTTACGGATACAATCACCGAAGCAGAGGCATCTACTTTAGATAGTTCTTCCATAATTAAAACATAGGATATCGTATCCATGCCGCTTCCGCCGTACTTGGGGTCTACCATAATACCCATAAAGCCCAATGCTCCCATTTTTTTCACTAAATTGTCGGGAAATTCTTGGAGTTCGTCGCGTTTAATTACGCCAGGTTTTAATTCGGTTTGTGCAAAATCACGTGCTGCTTTACGTACCATTTGTTGTTCTTCAGAAAGGGAGAAATTCATAAATTTTTAATTTGTCCTCCAAATATAGGTAAATTTACTATGCACGCATAGTAAATGTTAAAAAATATGCTATGACTTTACTACAGGTTAAAAATAAAACTAACTTTTTTGTTATCGGAGTGATGTCTGGAACCTCTCTTGACGGCATTGATTTATGCTATGTGCATTTTGAATATGTAAGTTCATGGAAGTTTCATATTATCGATGCTCAAACTATTGGATATTCTGAGTATTGGCAAGATCGCTTGCGAACAGGGATTGCATTAAGCTCTTCAAAGTTAGTACAGCTAAACAATGATTATACACAGCTTCTATCTGAAGTAATTTCTACCTTTATTAAAAAAAAACCTGAAGCTCCTATTGATGCTGTTTGTAGTCATGGTCACACAGTTTTTCATCAGCCCAACAAAGGGAAAACGCTTCAAATAGGAAACTTACCAGAAATCGCTAATTATTTAAATCAAACAGTAGTTTGTGATTTTCGTACTCAAGATGTCACTTTAGGGGGGCAAGGGGCTCCTTTGGTTCCAATAGGGGATGCCTTGCTGTTTTCAAACTATGACTATTGTATTAACTTAGGAGGCTTTGCAAACCTCTCTTTTGAACAAGGGAATAAGCGGATTGCTTTTGATATTTGTCCAGTTAATATTGTCCTAAATCACTATGTGAATCCTTTAGGGTTGTCCTATGACTCTGAAGGCCGTATAGCTTCAAAAGGAACCATTTGTCTGCCTTTACTTAACGATTTGAATGCCTTGGGTTTTTATGCCTCACATCCACCTAAATCATTAGGATTAGAGTGGGTACAAGAGCATATAATTCCATTAATTGATAGCTATGAGATTGAGCTTGAGGAAATAATGAGAACCGTGGTAGAGCATTGCGCTTTTCAGATTTCGTCCGTTTTAAAAGAGAATAACTTGAAAAAGGGATTACATACTGGTGGTGGTGTGTATAACAACTTTCTTATGCAGCGAATCGCAAGTCTTAGTTTACATGAGTTAACACTCGCTGACCCCATGATTATAGATTTCAAAGAAGCCCTGATTTTTGGGTTTTTAGGAGTGCTAAGATTGAAAGAGTTGCCAAACTGTCTTCAAAGTGTAACAGGGGCTAGTCAAGACCATTGCAGTGGTCGAGTTTATTTACCTAATAATAACATTAAATCTTTTTAATGATTATTTTGTTTTTTATATTTGTTTCGTAGTCACAGTCATTCAAGATTGTGACTTTATAATATAAAATTTAACCAATGGAAGCAGTTATTATAATTGTATTTGTACTAGGCTATTTAGCAATCACTTTAGAACATACTTTAAAAATCGATAAATTAATTCCAGCCTTGGTCATGATGGCCATTAGCTGGGCCTTAGTTTCTTTTGGAGTCGACGATTTTCAAAACTGGTTTGACTCGAGTAAGCATGCTCTTATAGATAATTTTAAAGCATTTGATCATAGCGAAAAAATGCATATCCTAGAAGAAACATTACTGCATCATTTAGGGAAAACAGCAGAAATTCTTGTGTTCTTACTGGGAGCGATGACCATTGTAGAAATTATTGCTTATTTCAATGGTTTTTCGACTATTAAAAACTTCATTCAAACTAAAAAGAAATCAAAGCTACTATGGATTTTTGCCATCTTAGCATTTGTGTTGTCAGCCATTATAGATAACCTAACCGCTACGATTGTTTTAATCTCATTACTGCAAAAAATAATTATCGACCGTAAAATGCGTTTATGGTTTGCAGGGCTTATTGTGATCGCTGCCAATGCAGGAGGTGCGTTCTCCCCAATTGGAGATGTAACGACAACCATGCTATGGATAGCGAACAAAGTAAGTACAGGGCATTTATTTGGGTACCTATTGCTTCCCTCAATAGTGTGTATGGTTGTGCCTACAGCTGTAGCATCCTATCTTCCAGCATTTAAAGGATCTCTAGAAATTGACACAACACAATCTCAGCCAGCTGGACGTTTTAGTGGGACGATGCTCTACTTGGGCTTAGCGGCGATTATTTTTGTTCCGATATTTAAAGTTGTAACCCACCTTCCTCCATATGTTGGTATGATGCTTTCATTGGGTATTGTAGCGGTATTTGCAGAAATATTTAGTTCTTCAAAATTCAGCATAAAGGAATTAGATAAAGACAACCATGAAGGTCCTGTGCATCACAGTCCCGTTCACCATTCTTTATCAAAAATAGAATTACCAAGTATCTTATTTTTCTTAGGAATTTTAATGGCAGTAGCGGCCCTTGAGTCTCTAGGCGTTTTGTTTGGGTTTGCCGACTGGCTAAAAGTCGCAACTCCTGCTTTAGGCACAGAACTACCAGGAGCTGAAGTGTCAGATCTAGTCGTTCTTTTATTGGGGGTTGGATCAGCAGTTATTGATAATGTGCCATTAGTAGCGGCTTCCCTTGGAATGTTTTCACAGCCTATGGATCATGAATTATGGCATTTTATTGCCTATGCTGCTGGTACCGGTGGAAGTATGCTTATTATTGGGTCTGCAGCTGGAGTTGTTGCTATGGGGATGGAAAAAATTAACTTTTTCTGGTATTTAAAAAAGATATCCTGGTTGGCCTTAATTGGGTTTTTAGCAGGAGCGGTTACTTTTTTCTTTACAAGAACTCTGTTCTAAAGATAATTTTTATTAATTTTTAGCGTTTTTCAGTTAAACTACTTATTTGTACTTATATGATTCAAGATGAAATTGCACAGTCTTTAGAGACCGAATCAATCGAAAAAACACTATCGATTATTGAGCTAATTAAAAGTGGAGGTTTAGCTGGTCAACTTATAATAGCGCTTTTAACAGGGCTACTTGTTGTGGCTTTGTATATTTATTTTGAACGCCTATTTACAATTAAAGCGGCTTCTAAGGTAGATCCGAACTTCATGAATCAAATAAAAGACCATGTAGTCAATGGTAAAATAGAAGCAGCAAAAGCACTTTGTACAAATGTTAACTCTCCAGTTTCTAGGTTAATTCACAAAGGGATTTCACGAATTGGACGCCCCCTTGCGGATATTAATTCGGCCATTGAAAATGCAGGAAAACTAGAGGTCTATAGCCTAGAAAAAAACGTAAGTATTCTTGCTACTATTTCAGGAGCAGCGCCCATGATTGGGTTTTTGGGAACGGTGATAGGCATGATCTTATCCATTTTTGAAATTGCTAATTCGGGTGGTCAAATAGATATTAAATTATTAGCCGATGGCTTGTATACCGCTATGACAACCACTGTAGCAGGCTTAGTTGTTGGAATTATCTCATATATTTCTTATAACCACATCGTAGGACGTACTAATAAAGTCGTGTACCAAATGGAAGCTAATTCTGTAGAGTTTTTGGATTTACTCAACGAACCTATATAATATGAATCTTAGAGGTCGAAATAAAATTACGCCAGAATTTAACATGTCGTCAATGACGGATATTGTGTTTCTATTATTGATCTTTTTCATGATAGCATCCACTTTAGTGACTACCAACGCAATTGACATTTTGTTGCCTACGGCTAGCGGTAAAACTGAAAATAAAAAATCAATTTCTGTAAGTATTCAAAAAGACTTAGCTTTCTATATCGATCAAAAAGAAGTTGAGGTTCAAAATTTAGAATCCGAATTACTTAAGTTACTTCAAAATGAAATGGCCCCCACTCTTGTTTTAAGAGCTGAGAAATCGGTTCCTGTTGATTATGTTGTTAAAGTGATGGACATTGCAAACCGTAATAAATTCAAGATTATATTAGCTGTAAATCCTAATTAAGATGCGCTACTTTAAAACCAAACATCAAAAATATTCGGCTCGACTAACGACCGTCATCATGTTGTTATTGGTTTTGCTTTTATTTGTAGTGGGTCCTGGTTATATGGATCCTCCTTTAGAATATGGAGTAGCGGTTAATTTTGGGTATTCTGATACAGGTAGCGGGCAGGTACAGCCCAAAGAAACACGCGCTTCAGAATCTACACCAGTTACAGAGCCAATTGAAGCGTCCGAAATAGTGCCAACTAATGAATCAAGTGATTCAGCCCCGTCAGAGGAAGTGCTAACCGCGGAAGATTTAGAATCTATACCCCTTAAAAATGCGGAAGCAGAAAAAGCCAAACAGCAAGCTGAGGCAACGGTTAAGGCAAAAGCGGAATCAGATGCCAAAGCAAAAGTTGAGGCCGAGCGCTTAAAAAAGCAAGCCGACATAAAAGCTAAAAAGAAAGCAGAGTTAGACGCGCTTATGGGGGGCATAGGAGCCGATCAAGGTACAGACAAAGGATCAGAAGGTGATGATAATGAGGCAGGTGATAAAGGTCAGCTAGATGGCAATCCCTATGCGTCTAGTTATTTTGGATCTCCAGGAAGTGGTAATGGCGGTGTAGGCTATGGTCTTAAGGGGCGTGGACGCCCATCTAAAACCAAAGAGATTCCTGAATGTGATGAAGAAGGTACGGTTGTTGTTGAAATTCATGTCAATCAAAACGGAACAGTCGTCAAGGCCATCCCAGGAAAAAGAGGAACAACAGGAGATAGTTGCTTATACGATGCTGCAAAAAAAACAGCGCTTTCCCACAAATGGCCTGCTAACTCTAAAGCACCCTCTAAGCAAATTGGGTTTGTAATTGTAGATTTTAGCGTCCGTCAATAAATGAATTATTCAGAAACGACTCATTGGCTATTTTCTCAATTACCACTTTATCAAAACGTGGGAAAATCAGCCTATAAAGCGGATTTAAGTAAGACACTCAAACTCGCCAAACAGCTCAATCATCCAGAATTTAAATTCAAATCCGTTCACGTTGGAGGGACCAATGGGAAAGGATCTACGGCGCATATGTTGGCGTCTGTATTGCAAGAAGCTGGTTATAAAGTGGGCTTATACACGTCTCCACATTTAAAAGATTACCGAGAACGCATTCGCATTAATGGCCAAATGATCAGCAAAGATTTTGTGGTGGATTTTGTGGCGCATAACAAATCCTTTTTTGTATCCAATTCATTGTCATTTTTTGAAATGTCTGTGGGGATGGCATTTGATTATTTTGCACAACAACAGGTAGACATTGCCGTAGTTGAGGTCGGACTTGGCGGCCGCTTGGATTCCACTAATATCTTAAATCCTGAAGTATCGGTCATTACCAATATTGGTTTGGACCATACCCAGTTTCTAGGCATGACTCTAGAAGCTATTGCGGGGGAGAAGGCAGGAATTATAAAGCCAAATACACCCATAGTGATTGGCCAAACACAGCCAGCCACAGAAACTGTTTTTAGAGCCAAAGCCACTAAAGAACAGGCATCGATTTATTTTGCCGATCAGTTAATAGATGAAATCAACTCAACTAGTCTGAAAGGCGACTACCAGATTCATAACGTACGTACGGTACTGCAAACCGTTTCGATCTTAAATACGGGGTCGTTTATAATCCCCTCTCAAGCAATTAAACATGGCTTACTAAAAGTAACCGAAAACACAGGACTTCGCGGTCGTTGGGACGTTTTGTGTACTTCGCCAAAAATTATTTGTGATACAGCACATAATAGGGAGGGACTTAGTTTGGTGTTCAAACAGCTTAGCGCCGAAAAATTTCAACGCTTGCACATTGTTTTGGGCATGGTGAACGATAAAGATGTCAGTTCACTAATAGGCCTATTTCCAAAGCAGGCGCAGTATTACTTTTGCAAACCCAATGTCCCTAGAGGACTTGAGGCGTCTGAACTCGCTCGTATTTTCAATGAAAATGGTCTTGAAGGACTTGTTTGTCAGTCTGTTAAAGCCGCTTTAATTACAGCCAAACAAAACGCTTCTCAAGATGATGTTATCTATATAGGTGGCAGTACATTTGTGGTGGCTGAAATAATTTAATTTTTTACAAAAAAACCTTTTGTGAATTGAAAAACTAGACTATATTTGCAGACCTTCAAGAGGGCGCATAGCTCAGTTGGTTCAGAGCACCTGGTTTACACCCAGGGGGTCGGGGGTTCGAATCCCTCTGCGCCCACAGAATAAAAAACCCACTCAATTGAGTGGGTTTTTTGTTTAAAGTATAATTTAAATTTATCTAGACAAATTAGTAAGGCCCATTTAAATAGATATTCATAACCTAGTTAAATCTTGTTTGGATCTAAGACAATAAAACAATCTAAGCTTTTTGTTTTTTAAATATGAAAGCGTATTAAAACGTGGGAGGGCTAACGTTGGTAAAATACAAAAAAAAATCTACTCAACAGAGTAGATTTTTTTTATAAATTTTCAATAATTTTTAGACTAACATGGTCACAGGATTCTCAATATACCCCTTAAGAGTTTGTAAAAATTGTGCGCCTGTTGCTCCATCTACTGTTCGGTGATCGCAAGCAAGGGTTAGTTTTATAGTGTTTCCAACCACTATTTGACCATTTTTAACCACTGGTTTTTGAATAATGGCTCCCACGGATAAAATCGCTGAGTTGGGTTGGTTTATAATTGATGTAAAACTCTCTATTCCAAACATCCCTAAGTTGGATACGGTAAAGGTGCTACCATCCATTTCTTGAGGGGTTAGTTTCTTGTTTCGTGCACGGCCTGCAAAATCTCTTACGGCAGTGCCAATTTGAGGTAAGCTTTGCTCGTTTGCAAAACGAACAACAGGTACTACTAAGCCATCTTCTACAGCAACGGCAACCCCTACATGTACGTGGTTGTTGAGTTTCATTCGATCTGCAAACCACTGTGAATTTACTTGTGGATGCTCACGTAAAGCCAATGCACATGCTTTAACAATAATATCGTTAAATGATATTTTAGTGTCTGGTACCGTATTGTATTGTGCTCTAAAAGCCATAGCATTGTCCATGTCAAACTCAACATTCAAGTAGTAATGTGGCGCTGTAAATTTAGATTCACCTAAACGTTTCGCAATGGTTTTACGCATTTGCGAGTTTTTAATTTCTTCAGAGTCTTCTTGTCCGGTTGGTACAAATTTTGCTGTACTTACAGAAGAAATAACTTCAGAGGGGGTGAAGTTTTCAACATCGCGTTTGATAATGCGTCCGTTTTCACCACTTCCAACCAATTGGTTTAAAGCAATCCCTTTATCGTCTGCCATTTTTCGCGCTAGCGGTGAAATATGTAAGCGTCCTGTTGTATTTGGTACTGGAACTGCAACTGGTGCAGCTTCTGTTATTACTGTTTCTTTAACAACAGGAGCGGTTACTTTTGGAGCCGCTTCTTCCGATGCTGGTGCAGTTGTAGAAAAGTTAGCAGCCACTGCTGAAACGTCTGTTCCTGCAGGCCCTATGATTGCTAAGAGATCGTCTACTTTTGCCGAGTCACCTTCTAGCAACCCAACGAATAACAAAGTTCCTTCGTTAAACGATTCAAATTCCATTGTCGCTTTATCTGTTTCGATTTCAGCTAAAATATCGCCTTCTTCAATAACATCACCAACTTGTTTGAGCCAGCTTGCAACAGTTCCTTCTTCCATGGTGTCACTTAAGCGTGGCATAGTTACCACAATAACTCCTTCCGGAAGGCTTGAAGTACTTGTTTCTACAACAGATGCAGCAGCTTCAATTGGAGCCTCTATTTCTTCTGGTGTTTCTTCAACGGCAGTCGTTGGGTTCAATAGTGCAGAAATATCTTCACCTTCATCTCCAATAATAGCCAGAAGCTCATCGACCATAGTCGTTTCTCCTTCTAGAACACCAATATGTAGTAAAGTTCCTTCGTTAAATGATTCAAACTCCATTGTTGCCTTATCGGTTTCAATTTCTGCAAGAATGTCTCCTTCTTCAATTTTATCTCCTACTTTTTTCAACCAGCTAGCCACCGTTCCTTCTTCCATGGTGTCGCTTAGTCGGGGCATGTTAACTATAATAGCCATAACTTATAATTTATGTTGTAAAAATGGATAATCTTCTTGTTCGTATACAACGTCGTACATGACATTTTTTTCTGGATATGGAGACTCATCAGCGAATTTCTCACATTCAGCAACCAATTCTTTCACACGTTTATCAATGACTTTAATATCATCTTCAGTAGCATATTCTTCACGAAGTATTACATCCAAAACTTGAGTAATAGGGTCAATCTTCTTGTATTCTTTTACCTCGTCTTTTGTTCGGTAGTGTTGTGCATCACTCATAGAGTGGCCTCTGTAACGGTAGGTTTTCATTTCTAAAAAGGTAGGTCCATCACCTCTTCTGGCACGTTGAATGGCTTCGTCAAATGCTTCTGCTACTTTGACAGGGTTCATCCCATCAACAGGTCCGCAAGGCATTTCGTATCCTAATCCTAGTTTCCAAATATCTGTATGGTTAGCTGTTCGATCTACAGATGTTCCCATCGCATAGCCGTTATTTTCACAAACAAACACTACTGGAAGCTTCCATAGCATAGCCATATTAAATGTTTCGTGTAAGGAGCCTTGACGTGCGGCACCATCTCCAAAATAACAAAGCGTTACAGCACCAGTTTCGTGGTATTTATCTCCAAAAGCCATTCCAGCTCCTAAAGGTATTTGTCCCCCTACAATTCCGTGGCCACCATAAAATCCTTTTTCCTTAGAAAAAATATGCATTGAGCCACCTAAACCTTGAGAAGTTCCTGTCGCCTTTCCAAAAAGTTCAGCCATGACACGTCTCGGATCTACGCCCATCCCAATTGGTTGCACATGATTTCGATAGGCAGTGATCATTTTGTCTTTAGATAAATCCATAGCGTGCAAAGCGCCTGCTAGGACTGCTTCTTGACCATTGTAAAGGTGGAGAAATCCTCTTACTTTTTGCTGGATATAAACGGCAGCTAGTTTGTCTTCAAACTTTCGCCATAACATCATATTCTCATACCAATCAAGGTAGACTTCTTTGGTTATTTTCTGCATGTTGTTACAGTAATTTAATTTAATGTAAATACAAAAGTAATACTTTGATTGATAACCTAAAAAGAGTAGGGGTTAATTTTTTAAAAAAACGTTATAGTACGGTTTTATCAAACACCCAAGGAAGGATGTTTTCGACTGACTTTGAGAATGCTATTTGCCCTGAAGTCCCCATGAAATACAGCTCCATTTCGGTGTTTTGTTTGACTTCATACTCTGATAATGCTTGTCTACAGGCACCACAAGGGGGGATTGGTTTCGTTGTCGGATTCTTTGTAGAACCTGCTACAATAGCCATTCTAAGTATTTTTTGATTTGGGAATTCAGCTCCTGCGTAATAAATAGCAGTTCGTTCTGCACACAAACCAGAGGGGTAAGAGGCATTTTCTTGGTTGTTCCCTAAAATAATCTCTCCATTTTCTAGCTCTAATGCGGCACCAACCAAAAACTGAGAATAGGGTGCGTAGGCTTTTTCGCGAGCCTCAGTAGCCTTTTTTATTAGATTTTGAACTGACATTGCTAACTCGCTTATAGTATCGTAAACATCAAATTCAGTTTCAATTTTTATTTTTTTCATAACTATTGGAGACAAAAAAACTATTGCAACCGGCAATAGTTTTTATTAATTTTATTTGATTGTTATATTAGTATTCCGTGTATTCGCCGTCTCCGATATTAAAAGATAAAGAGAAACGAAGGGTGTTTTCCAAAGGGCTTTGTACTTTAGAAGCTGAGAACAAGTATGATAAGTCAATATCGATTGTGGTGTATTTAAACCCAGCGCCTAAGGAGAAAAATTTACGCGCTCCTTTGAATTCATTTTCGTTAAAATAGCCGGCTCTTAATGCAAAAGAGTCTTGATATAGATACTCTGCTCCAAGGGCCCATGTAAACTCATCTAGCTCTTCACTAAACCCACCTGGGGCGTCGTTAAAGGATTGAAAAACCCCGGACATAAAAGTTACGTCTTGGCTTTGACCTTCTAATATGACACGGTCAGTTTCACTAATCAGCGTGTCTTCTCCCATTTCATAGGTTCCATTTCCATTTAGGTCTTCAAATACAGTCTCTTTTCCTAGAATTGGAGGGGTTGGGACCAGTAACTTTGTAACCTCTGCAGTGACATTAATTCGGTTATATTGGTCAAATATAAAATCAAATCCACCACCAAGTCTTAGATTGGTTGGTAGAAAGTTTTCTCTACCGGCATCATCATACTTAATTTTTGGTCCTAAGTTTTGAATGGCAAAACCACCTCTCCAACGGCCATTAAAATCAGAGTAAGCTTCTTCTTCACTTTGATAGTATCCAGAAATATCGACTCCATAAGAACTCGCTGCATAAGTACTTGGGTCAATAGCACCTATTTTTAAATCCGAACGTAAGTAGCGTAAAGCAATGCCCATTGAGAACTGATCCGATAGGCGTAAGGAGTAAGAGACGTCAAAAGTAAGTTCGTTTGGTTTTTCAATCAAAGCTTCTGAGAACTCGTCTGCTCGTAATTCAATTTCTCCTAGTGAAAAGTATTTAAAACTTACTGCAAATGCACTCCGTTCGTTAAGTCTGTTAAAATAGGTGACATTTCCTAAAAATATGTCATTCACTAACTTACTTAGGTAAGGCGTATAGCTAATTCCAAATCCTGATTTAGCTTCTGAAAAGGCGTATTTAGAAGGATTCCAATGCTGCGAATAAGTATCTACAGAGGTTGCCACACCCATGTCCCCCATGCCAGCGGCTCGTGCGTCAGAGGCAATCAATAAAAAGGGCACTCCTGTAGTGATTACACGTGTATCATCGTCATAAGGTGCGGTTATTGTAGTTGTTTGAGCTTCTGATTTATTTGATATTAAGGCCACTAAAAACAAGATGCTTAAGGTTAGTTTTTGGTGTGTTTTATTTAATTTAATCATTTCTATGTTGAAGTTATTTATTAACAAATATAAGTTATTATTAAAGTTTTACAAGTTTTTCAATTTTCTCAGCTTGCATCCCCGTTGTTTTTGAACGTACTTTTAGTTTATATACATACACGCCTTTTCCAATTTTACTTCCAAAATCATCGGTTCCGTTCCAAGTTAAATCCCTAGATGTAGAACTATTGGCTTTTGAGCCGGCATTTGTTTGCCCGTAAATGGTCTTAATTAATTTACCGGAAATCGTGAATATTTGTATAGAAACGTCTAATACGTCCGAACTATTGTGATTGAACCAAAATTCTGTGTAATTAATAAATGGATTAGGATAATTTAAAACATTAGTAAGCTCAAGGCTGTCGTCTTCATCAAATACAATAAATTGAATTTCTTGAGTGGAGGCATTATTGTACACATCCCAAGCTTTAAGCTTTAAAGTGTGTAGCCCAGGACTTAAGTCTCTAAAAGGATAGCTTAAACTTCCACGTTTGTAATCGTCTACGGCGGCTGTGTAGTAGTCGTTAAGTTTATAAACTGTTGTTTCGTCTCCGTCTAGTGTAGCTACGATATCATGGCCAATTCCACTAGCCGTATTGATGCCGCTTTCATCGTATAAATTAGCTATGAGTGTTGGGTTTTCGTTAGTAATGCCGCCAGAAACAAAAATCTCATCATTCATAAACAAATTAATTGTTGGCCCTATGTTATCTTCTGGAGCGTTTAGATTTACTCCACCAATTGTGACATCATAACTAAACCCTCTGTTATCAGATAAAGGGGTCTCTGTTTTTGAATATAAACTTATTTTCCCATTCCCTTCAGCGACTGTAATGTCTCTAGGGACTATGAATTCGAATTCAAAAAGGCCATTCGTAACACTTGCTTGCCCTCTAAAAATAACTTCTCCCATGGCATCAAAATCAAGTAAAATTAAATCAGAGCCATCTGTAGTTCCATCGTTACCAATGGTTGTGCGCTGTAGATCCTTGTCAAATATGGTCGCTGTCAAAGTGCCGTTGTAATTTGTTTGAATAGCCCCAGATTCATCGGTTATGTTTCCTGTAATTTTAGCAGTGCTCAAAGCTTTTAAAACCTGGTCAGTGGTGCTTATGTCTTCATCATTAATTTTAGTCACCCTAATGTCTGGTTTAGCCATTGGAAGTTTAAGCGCAGGGTCTCCAATATAAAAAACCAAACGTCGTTGACTTATATTGGTAACCATAGGATCATTTTTTGTTCTTCGCAACGCTTCGCCTACACTTATGTTTTCATTGCTTCCGTAAGAAAATAAATACTGACTCAGAGATTTATTGAATTGAATCCCAACATTAACAAAAATTTGCCTCGTAGTGGTGATAAGACTTATAGCACCTCCTCTTTTATTCCAAAACAGATATTCACCCGCAGAGGTCCTAGTTGGGTTGTCAAACTTTGTATACTCACAAGTAACGGTTACAAAGCAGTTGAGTTTGCAAGGATTGTTTAGTTCTTGCGCATTTATTTTGTCGAAAATCCGCTCTACTGCTAATCCATCTTCTCCACCATGACCAAAGTAATTAACCACAATAGCACCAACTTCAAGTGCGTCAAAAATGGCTTTATTCACTTGGGTATATCGTGCGCCCCCAGAGGTGGTTTCTTGAACATAAGAGTCAGAATGAATTTTAAAGACATTTAAAAACGGTTTTTCCTGCTTTACATCTTCTGCAATAATATCGGTGGTTTCTTGAATAAGACGGTCGCTAAATTCATCTACATCATCAGAAATCATTAAGAAATTATTTCGCCAACTTCCAAAGGTTTCAGCCACATAAAAAGAAGCTACCTTGTCAACCATTTCTTTTGCTTGCTGGTTGGAGTTGGCCAAAACACGTCCAATTGCAATATCTAGTTTATCAGAGTTTGACATAGCACCCTCATCAGAGTCCATCATTCCATAAAAATCGTCAGATAAAAACGAGCCTGTAAGGCTTATGCTATTAATGGAATACCAAGATGGGGTAATGTTAGTATTGTTAGGAACCCTGTTTTTATAATCAAAGGATGCATCTCCCAATAAGCATAGGTATTTTAGCTTCTTTGAAGGGTCGCTAGCATTGTCATACACGTATTTTACAAAATTTCTAATCCCTGCGATATCCTGCATTCCCGAACTGAACTCCTGGTAAATTGATTCTAAAGAGTAAACTTTAACACTTAAGTTGTTTTGATTTCTATTTATTTCTGCTAAGCGTTCTGCTTGTGACATCAAATATCTTGGAGAAATAATTAAGTAGTCTATATCCTTAAACTGCCCTTGATTATCTAAAAAAACAGTCCCTTTAATGTCTTGATTTTCAATACTAGTGTTATTGGTTTTTCTTGGTTGGTAAAAGTCAGTTCCTACGGCTTGGTAGGTTCGCAGGGTTCCTAAGTTGGTTTTGAACTCAAACTGTGCTTCTGCATCGGTATTTGTGTAAAACTGAATTTCATACGGATTCGTAATGTCCCAAACTTGAGTAATTGAACTTGCGTTTGATATTGTAAACGCCCCAATACCAGAGAGTATAGCGGTGTCATTATGTTTAAATTCAAACTGAGTTCCCAAACTAGTCAAAGAGCGCTCAGCTTCGATAGAAATGTAGTCTAAATAGGCTGAAGCAGATGGATTGCCACTATTATTGTAGGACATTTCTACAGAAATAGCGTCTGAACTGCTGGCAAATGTTCCATTAAAAAAGTCTTCGGCAGCTAATAATTGACTGTCCATAGCGCTAAAAGTGAACGTGTCCACTTCAGACCCATTGATCTTTAGCTTCATGGAAGTGTTAGATTCTGCAGTCGCAGCGACATATGCCTTTACTTTTATGGGGCTAGTTGTGATGAGATTTGGGAAGTTGAAGTCAAATACTCTCACGTTTTCAACATAAAATCGATGCCCAAACCAACGTCTTCCTAGCTTTGCAATATTATATTGGTCATCCTCCACAAACAAATAATCATGAAAAGAATCAAATGTCTCAGTTGTTGCTTCATTAGGTTCGGCCGCTAAGCTCATCCTTGAACCGTTTCCTGAACTGATATTTAAGTAGTAAAAAGCATCATCGCTATAAGGGTTGATATGTGAATTGTTTTCAGCATTGTATTTTTTTGGCCCAATAGCATACATTAAAATGTAATCATCGTTATTAAACACACTGTCATCCTCGCCAATCACCTGAATGGAGTTTTCAATTAGGTCGTTTGATAGGGTTTCGGAGTTTATTAAAGGGAGCGATTTACCTCCATGGCCGTATATTTTTATGTTTTTGGGATTGATTGAAGAGGTGTTTATTCCCAGGCTATTTAAAAAACTTTTATTGAGCTTGTGTACTCCTGTAGTGTCTACAGCAAAGCGGTACCAGCTTCCTGATTTTAATACTGAGCTGCTAACAAAATTACTGCTTGATGATGACCTTAGTTGTGGTTTCATTCGATAAGCAATTGAGAAACGAATGATTTTTTTTAAAACCCCATTGCTATAAAAAATAGGGTAAATTTCAACAGATCCGTTGGTTTTATTTCTTGAACGAGCATTAGCCACTTTCATCTTGGGTCCATTTGGAATCGTTTTTAAAGGAAGCTGCTTTAAGTCTGCCATTGAAATTTCAACGGTTTCAATAGATGTAAGTTCAGCGGAAGTTTCATCAATACTTCCATTAGTGCTCCATTGCCCTGAAAAAACAAGTCCATTTTCAAATGAAAAGTTATAGTTTTTTTGATTAAAAGAAGGGGTTTCTGTGGCTTTATTTGAGGTGCTCATTATTATTGATCCGTTCCAATCAATATCAAATGTTTGGGTTTGAGAATGTCCAATAAAAGAACAAATTAAGGAAATGCAAAATAACAGTCTATTCATAGTTAAGAAACGCAATCTTGAGGGCATTAGTGTGTTTAAATAAAAGCTAATTTCAAAATTACAATAATAAATCTTGAATTTCATCGTTTTTATGTAAAGTAATCGAAATCAATCATTCAAAAATATACGTTAAAAACGCCGTGTTTTTTTATTGCATAATAATCTATAATTAGTATATTGCATGACTAAATTCAATTGTGTTTTACCAATTTTTAAGTTGAATATGAAAAACAACAAAACAGTAAGTTTGCTACTAATACTAGCGTTATCCACCTCTTTAATCGGGTGTAAGAAGTCATCTAAATCAGGTAACTCTTCAAGAGGTACAGGTTGGCAAATAAATGCCAAAGAAGGTGGTTTTCAGTACAATACAAATTTTAAAGATCAAGAAACAGCTCCAGGCTTGGTGTTTGTTGAAGGTGGGACTTACACAATGGGTAAGGTTCAGGATGATGTAATGCATGACTGGAACAATTCCCCCAACCAACAACATGTTCAGTCCTTTTACATGGACGAGACAGAGGTTACAAACTTGATGTATTTAGAGTATTTAGATTGGATCAAGCGTGTTTATCCGCCCAGTGATGATAATTTTAAGAAATTATATGCTGGTGCCGTACCTGATACATTGGTCTGGAGAAACCGTTTAGGTTATAGCGAAATGATGGTGGAAAACTACTTACGCCACCCAGCGTTTATGAATTATCCAGTTGTAGGAGTTAGTTGGATACAAGCAGTAGAATATGCTAATTGGAGGTCTGACAGGGTCGCTGAAATGGGCTTGCAAAAAGAGGGATATTTGAAAAGAGACTCAAATTTAACAGAAACAGGAGACACATCAGCTGATGGGAACTTTAATATTGATACATATGTAAACGCTCCAAGTCAGTCTTTTGGCAGTAGAAATGAAGACATAGCCAAAGGAGGTAAGCGAAAAGTACAAACTGATGCTGAAGGGAATGAAATAAATGTTTATGCCAATCGTGAAACTGGAGCTATACAACTAAAATATAGACTCCCAACAGAATCTGAATGGGAGTATGCAGCACTAGGTCTTACAGAGCTTAGAAATTACAATGTATATAAAGGAAGAAAAAAATATCCTTGGGATGGTCAATACTCACGTTCTGGAAAACGTAAATTTAGAGGAGATCAACTCGCTAATTTTAAACAAGGAAAAGGAGATTATGGTGGAATTGCTGGATGGTCTGACGACGGTGCTGATATTACAAATGAAGTGATGTCTTACGAATCCAATGATTTTGGACTGTATGACATGGCTGGAAATGTAGCAGAATGGGTTGCGGATGTGTATCGACCAGTTGTAGATGATGAATTTAGTGATTTTGGGTATTATAGAGGAAATGTTTATACCAAAAATGCTATTGGAGAAGATGGTTCTTTAAAAGTAATCGGAGTTGATGACATAGAGTATGATACGCTCTCTACTGGTAGAATTGTTGCCAAAGGGCTTCCAGGTCAGTTAGAAAAAGTTGCTGTAGATTCTGTAGATATGTACTTTGGCTTAAGAACTAATTTTGATGAAAGTAATAATATAAACTATAGAGATGGAGACAGAGCTTCTTCAAGAAACTTTGATAACTTCGAGGAAGAAGAGTCTACTAATGATTCCGAAACTCGTGACATGTATAACTCACCTAATCACAGTGTTGACGGGGACTTAGCATATGATGAGTCAGATGAAAGAACTTCTTTAATTAATGACGAAGTAAGGGTTTACAAAGGGGGTTCATGGAAAGATAGAGAGTATTGGTTAGACCCAGCACAGAGACGTTATTACCCACAAGATATGGCAACTGACTACATTGGGTTTAGATGTGCGATGTCTAGAGTAGGTTCTAAATCATTATCTAAAAAGAAAAGGAAAAACTAATTTGTTGCTCAGATAAAATATTAAGTCCTAACAATTTCAGATTGTTAGGACTTTTTTATTATTTTTAAGTTATGGAATTAAAAAAAATTCATAAACTTTTTTTAGACTGTTCAGTAGTATCTACAGATACACGAAGCATTCATGAGAACGCCTTATTTTTTGCGCTAAAAGGCCCTAATTTTAATGGGAATACCTACGCAAGTCAAGCGCTGGAAAGTGGCGCTAACTATGCGGTAATTGATGAGGTTATGCAACCAATGCACGACCGCTTTATTTTAGTAGACAATGTTTTAAAAACTTTACAGGATCTAGCACGTTTTCATAGAGACTATCTAGGCCTGCCTATTGTAGCCTTGACAGGTAGTAATGGCAAAACAACTACAAAAGAACTCATCAATGCTTCTCTTCAGCAACACTTTAAAACGATAGCAACTATAGGGAATTTGAATAACCATATAGGAGTGCCTTTAACCCTTTTGAGCATGACTACTAAAACCGAAGTTGGGATTGTAGAGATGGGGGCTAATCACCTAAAGGAGATTGCACTGCTTTGTGATATAGCAAAGCCAAACGTAGGATATATCACTAATTTTGGCAAAGCACATTTGGAAGGCTTTGGATCTGAGCAGGGTGTTATGGTCGCTAAAAGTGAGTTGTATGATTATTTAAAAGCCAACAAAGGGGTAGTTATTTTGAATGCGGACGATGCCAAACAGGAAATGCAGCTTGGGGAGTATTCAAATATCTTTTCTTTTTCAGAATCTAAAAAAACTTCAGTTAATATAAAACTATCAGCTTCACAGCCTTTTTTAAAAGTAGCGCTTGATGATACAGCGATCAAAACTCATTTAGTAGGTGTTTATAATTTCCATAACATAGCAGCAGCATTGGCAATAGGAAGTTACTTTAAAGTTCCGTTTCAACAGCAAAAATGGGGGGTTGAAGCCTATGTGCCATCAAATAACCGCTCTCAAATCATCCAGCAAAATTCTAACGAGATTTTATTAGATGCCTATAATGCCAATCCTAGTAGCATGGAGGCAGCTATGGATAATTTTAAAGGTACTCAAAACCCAATAAAGCTTGCTATTTTAGGGGATATGTTCGAACTCGGAGCCACTACTGCAAAAGAGCATCTAGCGGTTGTAAATAGAGCCATTGGTACACAGGGATGTAATTTTTGCTTTATTGGCTCTCATTTTTTTGACCAAAAAATAGACCATCCTAAACTCTTATTCTTTAAAACGTACAAACAACTTCAATTGCATTTTGAGAAAATAACTATTTCAAATACCAGTATCTTAATAAAGGGATCGCGGGGTATGGCTCTGGAGCGGATTTTAAAAGTTATATAATAGAATAGCCACTCTAAAAGAGTGGCTATTGTGTGGGTCATACTGGATTCGAACCAGTGACTTCTACCCTGTCAAGGTAACACTCTGAACCAACTGAGTTAATGACCCTATACTGTTTGTAAAAATAATAATATTTTTAAATTTATAGGTAATTATTTATATTTGTAATATGTTTTAATTTATAATTAGTGATTCGATGCTTTTAGTTAAACAACCTTTTTCAAACTACACAATTGAATTCATGTCCAATGAATGGATAATTAATTGTGGATTGGTATTGGTGGTTATTATTTTATTTTTATTTATTGGTCGTTCATTGTCGGCTCAAAACAATAAGCGAGTTACCTATTTAATGGGGGCCATTTTATTTTTATCTTCTGTGGTACACCCTATACTGATAGTCCTAAATGGGCAATGGAATATGGTTACTGATATTCCACTCCATCTGTGTGGAATATCATGTCTTATTTGTTCTTTTCTTCCTTTTGTGAAACGTAAGCAGTTTTTGTTTGATTTTGTGTTTTACTCTGGAATTATTGGGGGTATCATGTCTGTTCTAACGCCTCAAATTAATGCTTACGATGGGAGTCAATTACTATATATAGAATACTATGTAAGACATGTTTTAATTTTATTAATGCCTCTATATATGTTTAAGAATTTAAATATCAAGCCGTCTAAACACTCTTATCTTAAGTCCTTTTTGATTTTAAACATTTTAATAGTTATTATTATGCCTTTAAACTTCTATTTAGGGTCAAACTACATGTATTTATCAGAGCCTCCACAGGTCAATAATCCTTTACTTATAGGGAAGTGGCCTTATTATCTTTTATGGCTTGAGTTGTTTGTGTTTGTGCTTATGGCTGCTTTTTACGGGCTTTCTAGGATAAAGTTCAATGTAACTCCCAAAATTAAATGTTTTTAATGCGGTCTTCACTATCTTCGTTAACAACACAAACTAAATCTTAGCTTTATGAGACTATACCTACTGACTTTTGCTTGTGTTTTTATTCAAATGTGTTACGCACAAGTTCATGAAAATGTAAAGCCTCAAGAAGTGTTTGCCGTTGTGGATTTTTTAAGTTCTGATGTTCTTATGGGGCGTGAGACCGCTACTCAAGGCGAGCTAATAGCAGCTCAATATATACAATCCAAGCTTATCGAAGCCGGTATTAAGCCTTACTTTAAAACATATTTAGACTCTTTTGACTCTAAAGGTAAAATGGGTGTAAATGTAGTCGGATTTATTGAAGGAAATGATCTCGTATTAAAAAATGAAATCGTAATTCTTGGAGCCCATTATGACCATGTAGGATTTGGGCATAAAGTAGCGAATGACTCTATTGCTAACGGAGCTAATGATAATGCCTCAGGTACTGCTGCTGTATTAACTATAGCAAATCGAATTGCTAAGTCCAAAGCGAACAAGAGATCCGTAATTGTGGCGCTTTTTTCTGGAGAAGAAAAAGGGTTAATAGGGTCTAAAGCTTTGGCTAAAAAATTAAAAGAACAAAAAATCAACCTTTACACACTCTTAAACTTTGAAATGCTTGGCGTTCCGTTTATAGATCGTGATTATGAGGTTTTTCTTACCGGTTATGAACTATCAAATTTAGGGGATAAGTTAAATGCTTACACAAATTCAACATTATTTGGGCGTTCAGATGTTGCTACAAAATATAATTTGTTCAGTCGTTCTGATAATTATTCTTTCTATACGCAATTTAAAGTCCCTTGTCACACCATTTCTTCTTGTGATTTGACTAATTTTGATTTTTATCACCATGTCGATGACGAAATTGATAAATTCGATAGCGCATTCATGGCAGAGATTATTAATAAACTAATCCCAGGAATTATAAAAATTTGCAACACATATTCCAAAGAAATTAAAATGTATGAAACCAACTAAAACAGTTATTATAACAGGGACAAGCCGAGGTATCGGATTTGAATTAGTACATCTTTTTGCACATGCAGGCTACGCTGTTTTGGCGCTCTCCAGAAACGCTAAACCCGTTTCTAATTTAAATTTCGAAAATATTACCGCCTTATCTTTTGATCTTAATAAGTCCGAGGATTATGAGCGAGTTACTGCTTTTGTGGAAAATGAATGGTCACATGTTGATATTTTAATTAATAATGCGGGAACCCTGCTAAACAAGCCATTTTCGGATACAACTTTTGAAGATTTTCAACAGGTTTATAACACCAACGTTTTCGGAGTTGCAGAACTTACTAGACATATGATTCCATTTATGTCTAAGTCTGGACATGTGGTAACGATTAGCTCAATGGGAGGCGTTCAGGGGTCTGTGAAATTCCCAGGACTTGCCGCCTATAGCTCTAGTAAAGGGGCTGTAATTAGTTTAACCGAATTATTAGCAGAAGAATATAAAGAAACAGGGCCTTCCTTTAATGTGCTAGCTTTAGGGGCTGTGCAAACAGAAATGCTTGAAGAAGCATTCCCGGGCTATGAAGCGCCAAATACAGCAGCTCAAATGGGAGCCTATATATTTGAGTTTTCAAAAACGGGTCAGCAGTTTTATAACGGTAAATTATTGCAAATTTCTAGTTCTACCCCCTAGTGAGATCTGAATTTCAAAAAAAAACAAATCCGTAGGTTTAACAGCTTATTAACGGTTTTAAAATAAAATATTTCTTTACTTTTGTAGATAGATAAAAATGTCATTTTATGTTCAATAATTTAAGTGAAAAATTAGATAAAGCTCTCCACGTCCTTAAAGGTCATGGACGCATTTCAGAAATCAATGTTGCCGAAACACTCAAAGAAGTGCGACGTGCCTTGCTGGATGCGGATGTGAATTATAAAATAGCTAAAGAGTTTACCAACAAGGTCAAGGAAAAAGCAATAGGTCAAAATGTATTGACTACACTTCAGCCAGGACAATTGATGGTAAAAATTGTTAAGGACGAGCTAACCGCTTTAATGGGTGGTGAGGTAGAAGAAGTTAATTTATCGGCATCACCAAGTGTGATTTTAATGTCTGGTCTGCAAGGATCTGGTAAAACTACTTTTTCTGGAAAGCTTGCCAACTACTTAAAAACAAAAAAAACCAAAAAGCCAATGTTAGTGGCTTGTGACGTATATCGTCCAGCAGCCATAGATCAGTTGCATATTGTAGGGGAACAGGTTGGAGTGGAAGTCTACAGTGATCAAGGAAATAATGATCCTGTCGCCATTGCAAAAGCTGGTATAGCAGCTGCTAAAGCCAAAGGGTGTAATGTGGTGATTATTGATACCGCAGGTCGATTAGCTGTCGACGAAGTCATGATGAGTGAAATTGCAAATATTCATAAAGCAATTCAGCCACAAGAAACTTTATTTGTTGTGGATGCAATGACTGGACAAGATGCGGTCAATACTGCTAAAGCCTTTAACGACATACTTAATTTTGATGGAGTTATCCTTACAAAATTAGATGGAGATACCCGCGGTGGAGCTGCCATTTCAATAAAATCAGTCGTTAATAAACCAATTAAGTTTATTGGAACTGGCGAAAAGATGGAAGCGATTGACGTATTCTATCCTGCGCGTATGGCTGAACGAATTTTGGGCATGGGAGATGTGGTGTCCTTAGTGGAACGTGCTCAGGAACAATTTGACGAGGAAGAGGCTAGAAAAATTCAAAAGAAAATAGCTAAAAACCAATTTGGTTTTGATGATTTTTTATCTCAGATCCAGCAGGTTAAAAAAATGGGTAACATGAAGGATCTTATGGGGATGATCCCAGGAGCCGGAAAAATGATGAAGGATGTCGATATAGACGACGATGCCTTTAAGCACATTGAAGCGATCATCCAATCAATGACTCCTCAAGAGCGCTCAAAGCCAACCTTGCTAAATAATAGCAGAAAAAAACGTATAGGTTCCGGATCAGGAACGTCTATTCAGCAGGTTAACCAGCTGATGAAGCAATTCAATCAGATGAGTAAGATGATGAAAATGATGCAAGGAGGCGGAGGTAGGAAAATGATGGAAATGATGAAAAACATGCCACGATAAGTGTAAATTAATGACCAATTTATAATGATTTTACTAGACGGAAAACAAACAAGTGCAGCAATAAAAATTGAAATTGCTTCGGCAGTTTCAGATATTAAAAAACAAGGCAAGCGCGCTCCACATTTGGCTGCAATTATTGTAGGCACCAATGGGGCCAGCATGACCTATGTTGGGGCTAAGGTTAAAGCTTGTGAGCTTGTGGGCTTCGGCTCAACGCTTATTGATTTACCTATAGAAACAACAGAGTCTGAATTGTTATCTCAAATACATGCGCTAAACGAAAATCCTGAAATAGATGGTTTTATTGTGCAACTTCCCTTGCCAAAACACATCGATGAGCAAAAGGTTTTGATGGCGGTGAATCCTGATAAAGACGTGGATGGATTTCATCCTATGAATGTAGGTCGAATGGCACTAGATTTGCCAACATTTCTTTCTGCAACGCCGTACGGAATTATGGAGCTATTAGAGCGTTATGAAGTTCCAACTTCTGGAAAACACGTGGTAGTCATTGGGAGAAGCCATATTGTTGGTCGGCCAATGAGTATTTTAATGAGTCAAAAACGTCCAGCTGGTGATGCTACTGTTACGATTGCTCACAGTCGTACGAAGAATTTAGAACAACTAACTTTACAGGCAGACATCATAGTCGCAGCCTTAGGGATTCCAGAGTTTTTAACTGCTGATATGGTTAAGCCCGGTGCTGTTATTATTGACGTTGGAATTACAAGAGTGGCAGACGAAACTAAGAAAAGAGGGTATCGAATTGCAGGGGATGTTCATTTTGAAAGTGTCGCAAAAAAAGCAAGTTATATTACTCCTGTTCCAGGTGGTGTAGGTCCAATGACTATCGCGATGTTGCTCAAAAATACACTTTTAGCTTGCGAGCGTCATGCGTCTAAATAGCTATTTAGCAAAAATCTGCGAGCGGTCTTTAAAGGCTTTAAATTCCAAAGCGTTTCCTGCAGGATCATAAAAAAACATAGTAGCTTGTTCGCCAGTGAGTCCTTCAAAACGTATGTAAGGAGCAATAATGAACTCTATTTTTTTTAGTTTTAAGTGTTCTGAAAACATTTCAAAATTCTCCCAAGATAGAACGACTCCAAAGTGAGGAACAGGCACCTGTTTACCGTCTACTTTATTTATATGAAGGTCGGTACTTGCTTCTTTTGGTTTGTGATGAATTACGAGTTGATGACCAAAAAAATTGAAGTCCACCCAATGGTCGCTACTACGTCCTTCTTCACAGTTTAAAATATCTCTGTAAAATACACGGCAGGCTTCAAGGTTCCAGACGGGAATTGCTAGGTGAAATGGAGCTATAGATTTCATTCAATGGACTTTTTTGAGTCTTTCAAAGTTTTATTTAAAGTTGAAAGTTCCAAAGCGGTTAAGTCTCTATGGCTTCCTAGCTCAGATTTCAAATGAATATTCATAATCCGTGTGCGCTTTAGCGATTGGACTTCGTAGTTAAGGTATTCACACATGCGACGAATTTGGCGATTAAGCCCTTGTGTTAAGATTATTTTAAATTCAAAAGTGCTTAGTTTTTGCACTTCACATTGTTTGGTTATTGTATCTAAAATCGGAATTCCACTTGACATACGCTGGACAAAAGTTTGTGAAATAGGCTTGTCTACAGTGACTATATATTCCTTTTCATGATTGTTGCTTGCACGAAGGATTTTATTGACGATGTCACCATCATCTGTCAATAAAATCAAACCTTCACTATCCTTGTCCAATCTTCCAATTGGGAAAATTCTAGATGGATAGTTGATGTAATCAATAATATTATCTTTTTCCACTCCACGATCTGTCGTACAAACAACACCTACTGGCTTATTGAAAGCGATATATATTCTTTTTTTAGCGTCATTCAGTATGGTCTTTCCATCAACTTTTACTTCATCCCCAGGGATTACTTTTGTGCCCATTTCAGGCACTATACCATTAATGGTGACACGTCCCTCGTCGATTAATTTATCAGCAGCGCGACGCGAGCAATGGCCCGCTTCGCTTAGGTATTTATTTAGTCTTGTTGTCATTGGTTCCATTGTGCGAATTTACAAAACTTTAGTGGCTCAAAAATTTAATTATTTCTTCTGTAATAAAATCTCCTTTTAGAGAGTGGCCAAATCCATCTGTTGAAATGAGTTGCCCATTTTTGAACTGTGAGTCTATCTCGAGTGCATCTTTGTAAGGGATTATAGGGTCTTTTTTGTCGTGAAAGATCAAGCCAGGAGCTTCGATGTTTTTTATATGGTTTGCAGTTGAAAAGTAACTAGGAGGGTGGCCAAATTTTAGTTGGATATGATAGTCAATGCCCTTGTCGATTGTTTTACTGTAGCCCATCATTTTTTTATAGCGTTCCATAATGCCTGTGAATGCTGAAGGTGCGCCTAAAAGCACAATTTTATTAACGTTGCTGTATGTTTGTTTTTGAAGAAAAAAGATGACCGCCATCGCACCTACCGAATGCCCAAGAAATACAGTGGGTTTAAATTTTTGACTCACCACGTTGATGAACTCTGAATAGAGTATGGCATTAAAAGTGTCGCTTCCAGAGCCGCCATGTGCAGGGCCGTCCAAGGCAATGATATCGTAGCCTTCTGTTTGCAGTTTTTCAATTTCATATCTCCAACGATTGCTGTTGCTTTCCCAGCCATGAGCTAATAAAACAGTTTCTTTTGACCCATTCCAATGATAGGTCTGAATTTCTAAATTGTTGTAGTATAAAGTAGTTTTGGAGGCGGTGTCTAAAAATAAGCGGCCTTTTGGGGTAAGCATTCCGCCCCTTGGTTTTGAGAATAATTGTAAGGCAAGTTTTGATGCGTATGTTGCGCTAAAAAGGCCGATAAAGTTTAAAATAGCACCAATAATTTTTGGAATAAATGATTTCATTATTTTTCTTCTCTGTTCACGTTTTCTATTGTAAATGCCGGAGTACAAATAGCTAGGTATATACAAGGTTCATTAAATGGGTTTGAATATTGAACACGGCTATTTTTTTTAATTTTAATAGATTGTCCTTGTTCTAAAATGACGGTTTCACCTTCAATAATAAATTGCTTTTTCCCACTTATAATATAGGTGTATTCGTCAAATTCCGGCTTTTGAAAGGGTTCACTCCAGCCTGGAGGTGCTTCCATATGAGCGATGCTTATGGCAGTGTTTCCGTCTGTTGCTTTTCCAAAATGTTCTTCAATAAGTTTGCCATCAGTAGTAGGTACTACAAACGGATTTTTTTGAATTTTATAAGCTGCCATGTTCTAATACCATTGAAGATAAAAATCTTTTATTTTAGCGCTCTCAGGAATTGAAATAGCTTCAATCTTGCTATTCATATTGTAGCGCATTTCTTCTGGAAGTTCCTTTTTGCTGAGTGTAAAATAAGCATTGATGTCGTTAACTGAAATTATTAAACTTCTAAGTGTGTTTTGAATACTTGAAATTTTGTAATTAGAATTCAGTTCTCCAAATGTACTAAGGGAGTTTATTCCGTCCTGATTCTTGTAACGTGGGTCCATGATGCGGACAGTTCGAATGGTTGATAGGGAGTCTAGCGCAGAGTTTGGTTCTAACTCTAGTAGTAAAGCTCCCGACTCTTTTTCATAAACACTAATAGTATTGGTGCTTCCTGTAAATTCATCACCCCCTATAAACTTGCTTAGAGAATCATTTTTAAAGATAGTTTTAAGTTCTTTTATCATTGTGGAGTCGTTCAAGAGTCCTATACTGTTTGTGGTGATTAAAAAGGGATCTGTTGTTTTTTCACAGGCAACAAAAAGCCCTAGTAGTGCTGCTAAAAATAAATAATGTTTCATGTGTTGATTAGTGCTTACTTTGTTTACAAAAACTCAAATCGTAAACTTAACTTTACTGAAGGATGAGTGTTTAGAAAACTTTATAAAGTTGGATTAATGATTGGTTTTGAAATTTGAGTAAAAATAAATGAACTTTTATTACTTAAACCAAAAACAGTAAACTATTTTTGCTCATTATGTTAAAAACCGAAATTAAATCACTTGTTAGTGTGGGTAAAATGCTGCCGCTCATGGAGGCGTTCTATACCATTCAAGGAGAAGGCTTCCATAAAGGAACTGCCGCTTATTTTATTAGAATAGGAGGCTGTGATGTAGGCTGTCATTGGTGTGACGTTAAAGAAAGCTGGAACGCGGAGTTGCATCCGCCAACTGCAATTGCTTTAATTGCTGATGATGCTGCTAAAGAAAGTGAAACGATTGTTGTTACAGGTGGAGAGCCCTTAATGTGGGATATGAACCCCTTAACAGCTGAATTAAAATCCAAGGGAATGCAAACGCACATCGAAACGTCTGGCGCTTACAAGCTAACAGGCGACTGGGATTGGATTTGTTTATCGCCTAAAAAATTAAAAGGCCCTTTGGCTGAAGTGTATGAAAAAGCGCATGAGCTTAAAGTGATCGTTTATAATCTGGATGATCTGAAATTTGCTGAAGAACAGGCCGCAAAAGTAAATCCAAACTGTATTTTGTATCTCCAACCTGAGTGGAGTAAGCGTGATAAAGTGACTCCGTTTATAGTTGAATACGTCATGAAACACCCTAAATGGAAGGTTTCTCTGCAAACCCACAAGTATTTGAATATTCCTTAAGTCAAACAGCTCATTTAGTTTTCTTTATTAAGTTTTTTAAATATTTTACGTATTTTAAATTTCACATATATACTTTTTTGTATTATTTAGTTACAATTTATTAGTGCTTTAAGTATTTGTGTTTATAATATATAACTACTGTCTCTTATACACATCTCCG
>OJFB01000045.1_pt1 | contig 31595 bp, 20 predicted proteins | sample 1593811 | NCBI WGS metagenome assembly OJFB01 (sample SAMN05416736, study PRJEB24817) | seawater metagenome | isolation source: Sea water | place: Canada:Atlantic | collected 2013-07
ATAGCGTTTTTGTGTCTGAAATAGCAGCTTCACCAGTCAAAAAAGTAGCACTAGCAATGTGAGATGTGTAAGGATTTCCAAGAAGGTTAAAACGATTTCCAGTAGAAGAGAGAACAACATCAACACCATCATCATTAGTATTCATTGATCCTTTAAAAGAAATATCTCCCCCAAAGCTTCGTTTTGCAGAATAGCCTGTTCCAGTATCAAAAGTTGCAGCAGTTGCACCTGCCTGCATGTAATTCCAAGTATCATCAGCGGTGGTGTAAGTAGCTATCCCTCTATTATTTTCATTTCCTGAAGCTATTTGATTGGTAGTCACATAGTCATTATCATAGGTCTCTCCTACTACTGGAGATGAAACTAAATACCAGTTGTTAGTTCCTAGATTTCTATTGTAGGTTACAGCTCCTGTAAAGCCGTCATTTGCTATAAAAGAGGCTCCTGAACCCATTGTCAATGAACTGACAGTCACAGCAGAAGTGGCTATTGGATAATTTGATAAGTCCCCTGGTATAAATATCTCAGAAGTAGCATCTGGAGATGTACTTGAACTCCAGTTTGATGATTTTCCCCAATCAGTATCAGTAGTTCCTGTCCAAGAATTCAATCCAACAAACTTAAAACTAACATCATCAATAAACATTAATTGAGCAAGATTTGTTGGTTCAGCAGTAGTTCCACCATCTTTAGAAAACGTTATTCTAACCTGTCTTTGAGTATCATTTATATAGGTACCGGTTTGAAGAACCCATGTATCAACATCAGTTGGCTGAGTAGTAATAATGGATTCGACAGCTGTCCAAGTACCATCTCCGTCATCATCAGTCTTAATTACAAACTTAGGTTTAGAATCTCCTTCGGTATCCCAATTCACTAAATCTGCCCACTTGGTCCAAAAAGACCAACTGTAGATTCCAGGTGGAATCAATAATGTCTGACGGACTAAAGCATCTTGTTTTAAAAAAAATTTAAACATTCTATCTCCAGAATGGACTTGCCCATTTGCAGGTGCTACAGATGCATAGGCACCATTAACTCCATATCCCCAACCTCCATAAGTTGATATATTGCTAGTAGTAAAGGTCCCATTACCATCAACTCCATTGGGATCATCTGTAGAAGTATTAATATTAGGATTCACAAGATATTCTTGACCAACTACACCAACTAGTTCTAATAAAAAATTAATAGAAACAGTACTTTCAGTTCCATCAGGACCAGTAATAACGATTGTTGTTATTCCTGGAATATCTAAAGCAGAAGTGACTACGACAGAAGAAGTTGCATCTGTAGTTGTTGCTACTACTACAGGAACATCGGTTGTTCCTTGTGGTAAATATTTATCATAGTTAGTTTCATCTGAATCAAATCCAGCAATTGTAGCACCGTCTATTGTCAAATCAGATAAAGATAGATCTGCTGGCAGAAGGCTAAAATTAATAGAAACAGTACTTTCAGTTCCGTCAGCAGCAGTAATATCGATTGTTGTTGTTCCTGGAATACTTGTTGCTGCCTCAATTACAGCAGTTGCACCTGCATTGCTAGTAGTTGCAGCTACTGTCGGAACAGTAGTTGTTGCTGCATGTAACTCTAAATTATAGGTAGTTTCACTTGGAGAAAATCCAATAATTGTAGAACCCTCTACTGTCAAATCAGACAAAGTAGTATCATCATCTGAAGAGATTAATTCACTTGCATACGTAAGACTAACATCATCAATAAACATACTATGAGCAAGATTTGTTAGTGCAGCATTAGTTCCACCATATTTATGAAATCTTATTTTAACATCTCCCTCAATATCATTCGTCCAAGTTCCAGTATCATTAACCCATTCCATAACTGTATCTGGTTGAGTCGGAATATTGGTTAGAGCCTCTACCCAATTACCATCTACATCTTTAGTCGATATTGTGAACGTAGGCTCATATGCATCTCCTGCATTATAATCTACTGCTGAATCCCATTTAGTCCAAAACGACCAATTGAAATTTCCAGCTGGAAGATTTACTACTGTCTGCTCTACATATTGTCCGTTTGCACCTCCTTTTTTGAAAAGCTTAAACATTCTATCAATACTATGACAATCTAAATTAGCACCGCCACAAGCTGCAAATGCACCCCCGAGACCAGCACCCCAACCTCCTAATCTACCAAGGGAAAAATTACCAGCTTGAGTTCCTAATCCACCCTGGGCAGTAGAGTTTATGTTAGGGTTCGCGAGATATTCATCACCAACTTCTTGAGAGTTGATAGTCATACTCATTAAAAAAGACAACACTAGAAAAGCGTTTAGGATAAATAATTTTAATTTGTTTTTGAGGGTAGTATTTAACATAATAATTTGTTTTGATTTGTATAATTTATGTTTTGATTTATAATTGGATAAAAACACACTTCATCTTTAGTGTTATTAGAGGTTTTAACATAACCAAAAAGATTATTCAAATATGTTAAACAAGAAATGGTGGTTAAAGTAAAAGGATTTGAACCATTGAAGGTTTCTACATTCCTATTTAGTAAATAATTTGTTTTTTTTTTTCCATAAATACTTGAAGCACAGGAAAATAATGATAAGATTGAAAAATATAAATTTTTCATTAAACAGGAGGTGTTTATTAAAATATTAAATTTATTTAATTCAAAACTAATAAAAAAAATAAATTATGTCTATAAATTATGAGTCAAAAAGTGTAACTTTTGAATCAGAGTAGATATAATTTTATATTTTATACCTTAAAAATTGTACTGCTTTTTAATAGTAGGGTTTCCTTTTAAATAAGATAAGGATTTAAGAAATAAATCTATTTCAAAAGTGGTTTCTATAAAGTATTTTACAGGCGGTTTTGCAAAGAAAGCATGTCCTACATTTTCATAAAGAACCAAATCGCATCTACTCCCTATTTTTTGCATTTTAGTTTGATACGCTTTTAATGAAGTAACTGGGATAATTTTATCTTCTGTACCTGAAAGTATGATGGTTGATGGGGCTCCTTTTGAAATATTATGTATTGGTGAAATTTCTTGATATCTATTTTTAAATCGTTGATAACCATAAGAATTAGGGCCATTGTCTATAACAGGGTTTAGTAACACCAACGCGTTAGGAACAGAACTAATAGTTAAATTTTCTTTTGGGTTGTCTAAGCCTTCAATATTGCCGCAAGCAGCAGCTAAATGTCCACCAGCAGAACCACCACCTGCAACGATCATAGTTGGGTTTATGTTTAATTCTTTTGCATTTTCTCTCACATATCTAATTGCAGATTTTGCATCCTCAACAGCTTCAAAAGGGGTGGTATTATGTTTGCTTTTAATTCTATACTCAACAGCTATTGCAATCATACCTCTAGAAGCAAAATACATAGATTGTCTTTTAAACATTTTTGGGCTTCCATTATTCCAACCTCCACCATGAAAGAATACAATACAATTATAAATACTGTCTTTGTGAAAGTTTAATGGCTTATAAACATGAAGATTTAAAAGTGTTGAATCTATTTTCTTATAGACTACTTTCTCAGCTGTAATTATAATTTTATTTTGTTGACTAAAGCTATTTTTATTCAGAATTAATGAGAATATTATAAGCAAAAAGAGGCGAAACCTAAATAAACTTGACAGCACCATCACTATTTTTTGTTTAAAATTTCTTGAACAGATTCTTCATCTTTAATATTATCTACGATTCTCCCAAAATCAGTATCTGTTATTTTTCTAAAATCAACTAAACTTTTATCATTTTCATACTTTATCATCAAGTTTTTTAGTTTTGCTTTCAATTCAGTAATTGTAGAAGTGTAATTAGGATCATTATAGATGTTGTTCATTTGATTTGGATCCTTTTCTAAGTCATACAGTTCCCAAACATCAATATTATAATAAAAGTGGGCCAGGGTATATTTTTGGGTTCTAATCCCATAATGGGGTTGAACATGATGCCAAAACGGGAATTCATAATAGTGATAATACATAGCATCTTGCCAGTTATTAGGTGTGTTACCCTCTAAGACTGGAACAAAACTAGTTCCCTGCATTTTTTGAGTTGTTGTAATACCTGCTAATTCTAGTAAAGTAGGTGCGAAATCTATATTGGTAATAATATCTTCATTAACAGATCCTGCTTTAATTCTTTCAGGATATTTTACCATAAAAGGCATTCTTAAAGATTCCTCATAAATAAATCGTTTGTCAAAAAAACCATGATCTCCCAAATAAAAGCCTTGATCAGAGGTTACTACAATGACGGTGTTGTCTTCTAAATTATTTTCTTTTAAGTAAGTTAAGACACGTCCAATATTGTCATCAACAGATTTCACACATGCTAAATAATCTTTGATATAATTTTGATATCTCCATTTTTTACCTTCCTCATTTGTCATCCCTTTTGGCTGAACTATTTCTCCTGCTTTGGCTCCGTAAAAATCCCATTGAATTCTTTCTTTACGTTTTAGATTTTTTGGACGCTCTAATTTCATATCTCTTCTGCTAAAATACTCCATGGTCATTTCTGTATCACCAGCAGTTTTTTCTCGTCCTTTATAGTCGTCATTAAAGGTAGAGGGGTAGGGCATTTCTATATCATCCCAAAGTTTTTCATACTTTGTGTCTGGATGCCATGGCCTGTGAGGTGCTTTATATTGTAATACCATTAAAAATGGTTTGTCTGTCGTTTCTGTAGCTCCTAACCAATTTAATGCAAAATCAGTACTAAGATTTGTTGCATATCCTTTTTCCTTTATATTTTTACCATTATCGTTATAGAGTGGGTTCCAATAATTTCCTTGTTGTCCTGAAGCATTATGATACTTAAATGTATCAAAGCCAACAGGTTCCGTTCCTAGATGCCACTTTCCAAAAAGAGCAGTTTTATAGCCGTTTTTTTGAAATTCTTGTGGGAAAGTCCATTTAGAGTCATCAAATTTCCCACCACTTTCATTCTTATAATAGCCATTTAAATTACTGTAGTTACCCGTTAAAATAGCAGCTCTACTAGGGCCACATATTGAATTTGTAACCAATACATCCTGAAACAGCATACCTTCCTTTGCAACCTTATCTATATTAGGTGTTGGAGCTATATCCTTATAAATACCACCATAGGCACTGATAGCTTGTGTAGTTAAATCATCAGCCATAATATAAATAATATTTGGCTTTTTTACTGGGAGTCTTTTGTCAGAATTACAGGATGTAATTGCAAATACTAAAGAAGTTAAAATAATAATGGTTTTATGAGTTCTATTTTTCATTCTTAATTTTTTTATTTAAAATATTACTTAGGCTATCTATGACTGTTTTATAGCGATCTTCAATAGCCAAATTTCTGTTTTCATCAGGGTCTGTGTTGTGATCATATAACATCTTAGCAACGGTTTTATCGTTTATTTGCCACTCAGTGTAGAAAAAATTATCAGCAATTAATGTCTCTCCTTTTTGATAACGAGCATATGCCTTATTTTTAAAAACTTTTGAAGGATTTTGTAACGCATTGGTCAAAGAATTTCCTTCCAAGTGAGCAGGTTTAGAGATATTTGCTAAATCACAAATTGAAGGATATAAATCTACCAGTTCTGCTATTGAGTTTGTTTTTTTATTTTTTTGAATATCAGAATCACTAATAATTAGAGGTACTTGAAGTGCTACTTCAAAATTACTATGTTTAACCCATAAACCGTGCTCCATTAAACTCCAGCCGTGGTCTCCTACTAATATTATGGTTGTGTTTTCTCGCATGCCAAGATCGTCCAATCCTTTGATGAGTTTTCCTACCTGTGCATCAACATAACTTACTGATGCATAATAGCCATGAATTAACTTTTTTGCCATTTCATTAGATACCTGTCCTTTTTTAGGAATGTCTTTATAATATCGTAATTCTCCCCATAAATGTCTTGCTCTATTTGGTACATTAGCTTGAAATTGATTGTTTTTAGGAAGCTCAATCTTTTTAGAATCGTATAAATCCCAATATTTTTTTGGTGCATTAAAAGGTAAATGTGGTTTTACAAATCCAACGGCCAGAAAAAACGGTTTTCCAGTTGCTTTCAAATTTTTTAAATCTTGAATTGACTTATTTGCTGTTTCACCATCATTGTAGGCATCATCATCTACATCTGGACTTTCATAAGCGTACCCGTGTTTGCCATTATTTTCTAATAATATATTTTCTTCAGTGATATAATTTCTCCATTTTTTTGAAGATGGGTACCATTCTTCATCCCATTCTTCAATATCGTATTTTAAATGTGTAATTTTATTGTTACTTATCGTTGTATAGCCCTCATTTTTTAAATGTTTAACTAAGTTTAATGCATTTGGAGTTTCTTTTTTGATGCTAGCATTATATCTCAAAAAACGTTTTGAAGTAGGTCTAATTCCGGTAAGCAAACTAGCTCTTGAAGCACCACAAACAGGAACATTACTATAAGCTCTATTAAAAACTACTCCAGATTTAGCTAATGCATCGATATTTGGACTTATGATTTTATTTTCTCCATAAATATTAAGTTCTGGACGTAGGTCATCTATCATAATAAAGAGAATATTTTTCTTTTTTGAAGCAGAATATTTCTCTTCATTTTCTCTAGTTGTTTTAAAACTTAAAAAAACCAAAACAAGACTTAATACGATGAGTTTATGAGATTTCATTTATAATTTAATTTTTTTATTAATTGATAAAATTGTCTTTTTTAAATCTTTATCATTTGAAGAAGAACCAGTCATGATGGTAAAAGTTCCCGGTTCTACAACATAATTCATGTTTATGTCATAAAAGGCTAAACTTTCTGAGTTTATTGTAAATTTTATTTTTTTTGTTTCTCCTGCTTTCAGAAAAACTCGTTGGTATCCCTTTAATTCTTTTACAGGTCTAGTTACACTACTTACATTATCTCTAATGTAAAGTTGTGCAATCTCCTCACCATCAACTTCACCCGTATTTGTGATTTCTGTGGTAACTATTATCTTATCCTCTGCATTTAGAGTGGTATTTGATAATAAAGGCTTACTATATTTATAATTAGTATAACTTAAGCCATATCCAAATGGGTATAGAGGAGTTTTTTTTACATCGGCATATTTGTGAAAATAAGCGGAGGGTTTGTGATTGTAAATCATTCTTAATTGACCAACACTCCTTGCAACAGTTAGAGGTAATTTACCACTTGGATTTACATCTCCGAATACTATTTCTGCGACCGCTTGACCTCCTAAATTACCTGGTTCCCAAGATTCTATAATAGCTGGAATATTTTTTTGAAGCCAAGGTTCTGAAATGGGTTTCCCATTTACCAAAACAATAATGACTGGTGTTCCCGTTTTTTCAATTGCTTGAATCAAATCTAATTGCTTTCCAAATAAATCTAAAGATGCTCTAGCCATATTTTCACCAGCTGTTTTATCTTTCCATTTGTAACGCATAGAATTATCTCCTACGACAACAATAGCAATGTCTGCATTTTTTGCTCTCTTAGTAGCTTCTTTAATTTTAGAATCTTTAATTTTTCTAATATTTTCCCCTGAATTAAAATAGTTTACGGAGTACCCTTTGGTTTCCCCCAACGCTTTAATTCCTTCATAAATAGTTGTCACATTTTCTTCAGGTTGAGCCGCGTGCCAATCCCCTAAAATAGATTGGTTATTTGCATTTGGGCCTGTTACAAATATGTTCTTTTTTAAGGTAGTTTTTTGCAGGGGTAATATTCCATTATTTTTAAGTAATACAATCCCTTTTCTTGCAGATTCTAGAGCGGTAGCTTTATGTTCTTCCGTAAAAATTAGCTCTTCTTTTTTCTCTAAATCAACAAATCTATTTTCAAATAATCCTAGTTTAAATTTCGCTGTTAAAATTTTACGACATGCATCATTTACACGATTTATTGAAAGCTTACCTTCCTCAACAGAAGCAATAATTGCCTCTGTAAATTTTGGACCATGCATATGCATATCCATTCCAGCATCAACAGATAAATAGGAAGCTTCTTTCATATCGTTGGCAGTATGGTGTAACGTGTTTATACGCTCAATATCTAACCAATCACTTACATAAAAACCATTAAAACCAAATTCATCCCTTAGTATATCTGTCATTAACCATTTGTTCATATGACACGGAACACCGTTTAATTCGTTATGTGCAGCCATGATAGAATATACACCAGCATCTATTGCCTTTTTATAAGGAGGTAAATGAACTTCTCTAAGCGTTCGTAAAGAAATATCGGCAGGAGCTGCATTTAATCCATTGATAGATTCACCACCACCAATTAAGTGTTTTGCACATGCAATTACTTTTTGTGTTCCTGTAAAATCACCTTGTTGAAATCCATTTATCATAGAAGCACCCATATTACCAACCATAAAAGGATCTTCTCCTAAAGTTTCTCCTACACGACCCCATCTAGGGTCTCTTAAAATATCAATATTTGGAGTAAATGCCCAATGACTTCCCGTAGCTCGCATCTCTTTAGCAGTTTGTTTTCCTACAGAATATAAAAAACTGTCATCCCAAGTAGATGCTAAACCAATAGGTGAGGGGTATACGGTAGTTCCTGAAACTAAAGCATTACCATGTATTGCATCTATCCCAATTAATAGTGGAATTTTTAATGGTGATTTTAACGCTAATTCTTGCAAATAATTAGCTTCTTTGGCGGTTAAAACGTGTAAAAAAGAACCTATTTTTCCTTCAATTGTTAACTTAGTTACATCATTAATTGACAAGTCTTTATAAAAACCTTGTGCATCGTTATTGGCTTTGTCGTCGTTTGGATTCCCAGATCGCATATGTTCTAAGCCAACAAACTGGTTCATTTGAGAAACTTTATCCTCTAATGTCATTCTTTGCATTAAATCAGCAACTCTCTTTTCAATTGATAGTATTGGGTTTAAGTATTTAGGATTATTTATTTTTTTATCTCTTTCACATGAGGTGAATACTATTGTTAAACAAAAAAATAAAATAGGTGTTGTTATACTATTTAAGTTCATTATAAATTTCAGTTTTGTATTGCTTTTTTAATAATTTCATAGGCAGGTGTAGGATTAAAGTCAAGATCATAAATAGACTGAAAAGCTCCTTGTTTCCCTTTTTTTGTTCGTACTCCAAGATCCCATAGGTTCAGAGTAACAACTCCTGATGTTGTTTTTTTCTTTAAAACCTCAATAAGTTTTTTGTAAAAATTTGCTTGTTTTTCTCGACCTTCAGCCAATTTATTATTGTCATCAATAAAATAATCTAACTCTGTTACGTGAAATTCCAAATTATTTTGGTGAGCCCAATCAATTAAGTTAGAAAGCTTCTTGAGCTCTCTGTCGGTATTTTCAACAAGTGCTTTAGTAGAAGAACTCAATCCAATATGAGCTTGCCAACCAATCCCATCTACACGATAGCCCTTAGACCTTATATAAAGAATTGTTTTCTTTAGTTTTTCCCATAATTTTGACTGCATACCTGCATTCTGATTGTACACTAATTTTATGTTTTTAGCATATTTAGTTGCAATTTCAAAGGATTTTAAGATATATATTGGAAATTCATTTTCATCTAAACCTATTTTTAACCATGGATTTTCCCACTTATTAGTTCCTTCTTTTGGGCCAAACCACTTTCCGCTTGGGAGTATGGTTTCATTTACAACATCCATCCATTTTACTGTTGGTTCATCGTTAAATTTTTTAGCAAAGGCTGTAGTAAATTCAATCATTATATCTTCTAATTCTTGTGATGTTCTGTGATCTTGCTTCGCCCATTTTGAAGCTTGAGGTGATACAGGACCGTGTAAACGAACCTTTACATTATGTTTTTTAGAAAATTCGATAAAATCATCTATTCGTTTCCAATCCCATTCATTTGGTTTTGGATGAACTCTTGATTGTTTAGCTGCATTAGCGGGTGTTAGATAGTTGAAGTCTTTTAAGAAAAGTTTTTGTTTAATGGTATTCAACTCATTATGATTTAAAGTTGCGCCAATTAATAAAGTAGATGAATTTTTGTTTTTTTCTAATTTATTAATTTGAGCAAACTCACTTTTTGAGAATTTTGTTAAAAGTTTATTTTTTGTTTTTAAAAATGTAGCTTTATATATCTTTCTTTTTTCTTCTTGAGAAAGGTCTTTCCCTTTAATTTTTGATGTATTATCGTTGTATTTTTCGGATAAAGTTTCTAATAAAAGTTGACTTCTTTCATCAGTCAACTTCATTTCTCTAGTTATAAATTCTGAAATGCGCTGTGCTCGTTTATTTGTATTTTGATATTTAATTACATCAACTTTTTTAGTTTCTGTTGTAGATTTTACAACATGGTCATTAAAATAACGAGCGGCTAATAATTGAAAAGTTGCTTTTACTTTCTGATAACTTTCATTACTAATTTTGTTTTCGGTTTCTAACGGGTCTTTATTGTAATCATACAATTCTTCTGCGTGGATATCTTCCTTGAAGATGGGCTCGAAACTTTTTTTATTTTTAATCCAAACCGTATATCTGTAATCATTAGTTCTAAAACTATACCCCATTTTATTTCCTCTTGGGAATTGACTTACTGCATATATTTTTTTAGTAGTTACTTCTCCATTTAGTTGTCCTTTGAGACTCAGGCCATCTAGGTTCTTAGGAATATTTAAATTTGCTAAATCACTTAATGTTGGAAATAAATCTACAAATTCTGTAGGGGTATTTATTTTATATCCTTTATTTATTCTTGGATCATAAATAATTAATGGTGAACGTGTTGCTTGTTCAAAATTAGAATGCTTGTTCCATAGGCTGTGGTCTCCAAGGTGCCATCCGTGATCACCCCAAATCACAATAATAGTATTTTTATCTAATCCTTTTTCTTTTAACTTTTCGTTGATTTTACCTATTTGGGCATCAATATAACTAGTGGCGGCATAATAGCCATGAATTAGTTTTTTTTGAAGCTTTTCATCTAATTCTAGTAAACCATCTTTATTTAATTTATAGATTATTTCTGGGGTTTTATAGCTCTGCATTTCACCTGCTTTATGATAGGCAATATCAACTGCATTTTTTGATTTTTTTTGATAAGGAGCTATTTCAATTTTATTCTCATCATATAGTTCCCAATACTTTCTTGGAGCTACAAAAGGTAAATGAGGTCGTTTAAAACCTACTGCCAGAAAGAATGGTTTAGAAGTGTTTATTTCATCTAATATCTGTATACTCTTATTAGCGATTGCACCATCAATATAGGCTCCATCAGGCACATCTCCTATTTCATAAGGTGGTTTAAAACGATCTCTAATGTATTTATTAATCTTTTTCTTGTCTATGTTATTTGCTATTGCTTTATTTTTTATGCCTTTAATTACCGTTAAGTTTTTTTCATTTTGATAAAATCCTAATGCAGGTTGGTAATATCCGCTAGGATATTCAAGATTTCCTTCTTTAATATGAGGGATACTCCATGAGGGTTTGTCTCTGTCATTATCAACACATCTTGGGTCATAAATTTTCCCAACACCAATGGTTTCATATCCATTTTGCTTAAAATATTGAGGAATGGTTAAAATATCTGGATTTTTATCACGCATCTTTGTTTTTAAATCCCAAACCTTAGTGTAATCTGGTCTTTTTCCACTAAGTAAACTTGCTCTAGAGGGTCCACAGACTGCTTGTTGCGTGTGATTATTTAAAAATGTTGTTCCATTTTTAGCTATAGCATCAATATTTGGTGTTATTGCAAATTGATCACCATAGCTTCCTATAGTTGGTTTTAAATCGTCAATAGCTATAAATAAGATATTAGGTTTTGACGTTTCTTGTGCCTGAATTTTGATGATGCCCAAAAAAAATAAAAATAAAAATAAGTATTTTTTCATAAAAATATTTTTGTTTTGTGGAAGATTGTATGAAAAATTAAGAGTAAAAACTCCCACATCAAAGTTAAATTTCATAAAAATCATTAACTATTATTTTTGAGGATAAATCTATAAAATTTGAGGATAATTTATATATCATAATATCTCTACTCACAAAAAAAGTTATATTTATATTTTAAATGTTTATAAGAAATTTATGCAAAAATCACCATTATTTTTTTCTATTATTTTGTTATTGGTTTTTTCATGTAAAAACAACACAAAATCTAACAATTTTGACCATGTTGAAACTCCAGAAGGAATGATTTGGGTAGAGGGAAAAACATTTATACAAGGAGCTAAGTCTTCAGATATGTATGCCATGCCGAGAGAAAAACCGGCTCATGAAGTCACTGTTGATGGTTTCTTTATTGATGCTACAGAGGTAACTAACACGCAATTTAAAAACTTTGTCGACGCAACAGGATATATAACAATTGCAGAAAAAGAAATTGATTGGAATGAGCTAAAAAAACAATTACCTGAAGGAACTCCAAAACCTCATGATTCAATTTTACAACCAGGGAGTTTAATTTTTAATAAAAACGTAAAGTCAGTTGTTAATATGAATAATTATCAGCAATGGTGGACATGGAAAATTGGAGCAAACTGGCAGCATCCTGAGGGTCCCAACTCTTCAATTGAGGGGAAGTATAACCATCCTGTTGTTCATATTGCCTATGAAGATGCATTAGCGTATTGTAATTGGGCAAACAGAAGGCTTCCAACTGAGGCAGAATGGGAGTCAGCGGCACAAGGAAATAATGCTTCAACTATTTTTACCTGGGGTGATAATCTAGAGAGTCTGAATCAAAATGCAAATACTTGGCAAGGAAATTTTCCAGTAAAAAATGAAAGTATTGATGGGTTTGAACTAATTGCTGAGGTAGGATCATATCAACCCAATAGTATTGGTATATTCGATATGTTAGGAAATGTGTGGGAAATAACAAGTGATTTTTTTAATGTAAATTATTACAATGAATTGGATAAGTCTAAAAAAATAATTAATCCGACTGGATCTAAAAAATGGTTTAACCCATCCAATCCTTATCAAGAGGAGCGAGTAATGAAAGGCGGCTCTTTCTTATGTCACGCTTCATACTGTGCTAGTTTTAGAATTTCAGCAAAAATGGGTGTTAGCATAGATTCAGGTTCTGATCATGTTGGGTTTCGAACTGTTTTTTCACCAAATAATCAAAATTAATAATTAAACCTTTTTATCTTTTTAAGGTCTACAATACTAAACACAACAATGAAACAAAGGCATATTCAGCATTTATATTGGAGAGCAGGTTTTGGTATTGGTGTTAAAAAAATAGACCAATTAAAATCTAAATCTAAAAATGAGATTATTAAAGATTTATTTCATGATGCCAGTAAGGTAAACCTTCTTCAATTAGATCTATCAGAATTTGATTTGATAAAAAACAAAAGTCCCAAGGCTCTAAAAATTGAAATGGGAGAAGAAGCCTATAGAAAACTTCGTCAAAAAAGTCAAAGAAAAGTAAGAGATTTAAATTATGCTTGGCTAGAAAGATTAACTGAACCATCTTCTATCCTTAGAGAGAAAATGACTTTATTTTGGTCAAATGTTTTTGTTTGTAGAGATAACCATATTTTCCACATTCAACATTTTAATAATACTTTGCGAAAAAATGCCCTAGGTAATTTTAGAGTACTTGTCAAAACAATTGCCAAAGAAGCCTCAATGAGTAAGTATCTTAATAATAGGCAAAACAGGAAAAAAAGTCCTAATGAAAATTTTGCTAGAGAATTAATGGAACTTTTTACTTTGGGTATCGGTAATTATACAGAACAAGACATTAAAGAAGCTGCAAGAGCTTTTACAGGATGGTCATTTAAATTGAATGGAGATTTTGTGTTGAGGGAAAAACAACATGATGCGGGTGTAAAGACTTTTTTTGATAAGAGTGGTTATTTTGGTGGAGATGATATTATAGATCTCATCTTAGAGAAAAAACAGTGCGCTAGATTCATTTGTGATAAGGTTTACAGGTATTTTGTTAATCCTATCGTTGACCAAAGACATTTAGATGAAATTACAACGATATTCTTTAAAGATTATGATATTAATAATTTAATGCTGTATATTTTTAATGCTAAATGGTTTTATAATGATGAAAACATAGGTGTTAAGATAAAATCACCCGTAGAGCTGTTAGTAGGAATTAGAAGAGTTGTTCCTGTTACTTTTACGAAAAAAAATCAGCTCAATTATTTACAAAAAATGATGGGTCAAGTTTTATTATACCCTGAAAATGTCTCGGGTTGGAAGGGTGGTAAAAACTGGATAGATTCTAATACACTTATGTTTAGGATGAAATTAGCCTCATTAATTTTAAATGATGCCGTTATTAATTTAGAAGAAAAAGGAGCTTTTGAGGATTCATTTAATAAATATTACAATAAAGAAAGAAAAAAAAATAAATACATTAAAACGATTAAGAATTGGGATTTTTTTACAAAAAATCATTTAAACCTCAAACCTAATGAGTTAAGAGATTTATTGATTGTTTCAAAGCTAGACAAAGATACTGCTGTCTTATTAGAGGAACTGAGAGTTGCCTCTAATAAAGATTATTGTATCCAATTAATGTCTATCCCAGAATATCAACTTTGTTAAATTTATATCATGAAAAGAAGAGATTTTATAAAACGAAGTAGTTTAGCTAGTGGTTTATTTTTTGTACCTAATTTCATTAAAAATATTGAAAATGAGTCTATAAATAATTTGGGGTTTAAAAAACTTGTAATTATTCAATTATCTGGAGGTAATGACGGTTTAAATAGTATTATTCCTTACACCAATGATATTTATTATAAAAATAGACCGCAAATTTCTATTAAAAAAAATAATCTTATCAAGGCTACTGATGAACTGGGATTTCATAAAAGTCTAGCACCTTTAAAAAATCTTTATGATCAAGGTTATTTGTCAATTATTAATAATGTAGGTTATCCTAATCCAAACAGATCACATTTCAGGTCAACAGATATTTGGCAAACTGGTAGTGATACTAATGAATATTTAGATACAGGTTGGTTGGGGAGATATATTGAAAAATATGGAAAAATTCCTTATTCAGGAATTGAGATTGATGATAGTTTATCTCTGATAATGAAAGGAAAAAAGATGAATGGTATTGCCACAAAAAATCCAAGAACTTTATTTACTAATACCCAAACCCCTTATTTCAAAAAAGTGTTAAAATATCAAAGTGATCAACATTTGAGTGAACATAACTTAGGATATTTATACAAAACAATGATTGAAGCAAGATCTTCGGCTAAATATATTTATGAAACTTCTAAAACATATAAAAGTAATCTAGAATACCCTAAAAATCCATTTGGTAAACAATTAAAAACTACAGCAGAATTTATTAATTCTCATCTAGAAAGTAAAGTATACTATGCCTCTATGGGTGGTTTCGATACTCATGCAAATCAATTTAATAGGCAAGATAGGTTATTGAGTACTTTTAGTTCTGCCATGGATGTATTTGTAAAAGATTTAAAGCAAAATAATACTTTTAAGGACACTCTAATTCTTGTTTTTTCGGAATTTGGAAGACGTGTTCAACAGAATGGTGCAGGTGGTACAGATCATGGTGCAGCTAATAATGTGTATATTATAGGAGAAAATTTAAAAAAGAAAGGCTTTTATAATAATGCTCCAGACCTTTTAAGTTTAGATAAAAATGGTGATTTAATTCACACAGTAGACTTTAGATCAATTTATGCATCAATATTAGATAAATGGTTAGAAGTTGATGACGTATCTATTTTAAATAAAACTTTTAGAAAGTTAGATTTTATTTAATAGAATATTGCTTCAAGTTTACTATTTAATGCCTCATTTTTGACAATGATGCTTTTAATTTTAAAATATATTTGATTGTATATATGACAAGCATTGAATTATGTATTATTTAGGACTAGACATTGGTAGTTCTTCCGTAAAAGCAGCATTGGTTGAGATTTCCTCTGGTAAATCTATAGGAGTTGTTCAAGAACCTAGCGAAGAAATGAGCATGTTTGCTCAAAAAAACGGTTGGGCAGAACAAAAACCTGAAGATTGGTGGTTGCATACTTGTAATGCGATTGCTCGTCTAAAGCAGCAGTATAATGTAAGTAGAACTCAAATTAAAGGTATTGGTATTTCTTATCAAATGCACGGTTTAGTGTTAGTTGATAAATCTGGTAAGGTTTTGAGGAAAAGTATTATTTGGTGCGACAGTAGGGCTGTTGACATTGGAAACAATGCTTTTAAAGAAATAGGAGAAGATATTTGCACTACACATTTATTAAATTCCCCAGCCAATTTCACTGCCTCAAAATTAAAATGGGTTCAACAACACGAACCAGAAATCTACAATCAAATTTATAAATTTATGCTACCTGGGGATTATATAGCATTTAAATTTTCAAATAAAATAAACACAACTATTTCAGGATTATCAGAAGGTGTTTTTTGGGATTTTAAAAAACAAAAAATTGCTGATTTTCTATTTGAGAGTTATAGAATTAATACCTCATTGGTTCCAGATATTGTTGATACTTTCGGTGAACAATCAAAAGTTGATGAAAAAGGAGAGCAGCTAAGTGGGATTGCAGCCGGAACACCAATTTATTACAGGGCAGGAGATCAGCCCAACAATGCATTGTCTCTCAATGTATTTCACCCGGGTGAAGTTGCTGCTACAGGTGGAACTTCAGGAGTTGTTTATGCTGTTACAAACAACCTATCAGTTAAGGAAAGTTCTCGTGTTAATAATTTTGCCCATGTTAATTATCAAAAAGGGGCGTCTGCAAGAATTGGAAAACTATTATGTATTAATGGAGCTGGAATTCAGTATCGTTGGTTACTAAATAATTTGGCCCTTAGCTCTTACGAAGAAATGAATACTTTGGCTTCAGAAATTCCTGTGGGATCAGACGGTGTTTGTTTAATTCCTTTTGGAAATGGTGCAGAACGTATGCTTAACAATAAGGAAATTGGAACTCGAATTGTTAATATGAATTTAAATAATCATCACAAAGGACATATTTGTAGAGCAGCTCTTGAAGGAATTGCCTTCTCCTTTGTTTATGGAATGGAAATTTTAAAATCAGATGGTATCGATGCACGTGTTATTAGAGCTGGAAATGATAATTTATTTCGCTCTGAAATATTTGCAAATACAGTGGCTACATTAATAGAGCAAGAAATAGAGATTTTTAATACAACTGGTGCCATAGGTGCTGCTAGAGCAGCTAATTTACACACAGGTGATTTTGAATCTTTTGGGAAATCAATTATGGACAATGATCACGTAATGACTTTTATGCCTTTTAAAGAGAAGCAACCTTATATAGATGCCTTTAAAAACTGGAAAAAAGAATTAGAACTTACTTTAAGAAAATAAAAATAAATCGTTAATAGCCCGCACGCTAAAAAATTAATTAAATGGCACATAAAGAATATTTTAAAGGAATTAATAAAATTCAATTTGAAGGAAAAGAATCAGACAACCCAATGGCTTATAAGTATTATAATCCAGATCATATAGTGGCAGGAAAAACAATGCGAGAGCATTTTAAATTTGCCATTGCTTATTGGCATTCATTCTGTGGTCAAGGAGGTGATCCCTTTGGCCCAGGTACACAAAATTTTGCTTGGGATAAATCTTCAGACCCAATACAAGCTGCAAAAGATAAGGCAGATGCAGCATTTGAATTTATTACTAAAATGGGTTTCGATTATTTTTGTTTTCATGATTATGATTTAATTCAAGAAGGTGCAACTTTTGAAGAATCAGAAAAAAGATTAGACATCATTACAGATTATATAAAAGGGAAACAATCAGAAAGTGGTATAAAATTATTGTGGGGAACCGCTAACTGCTTTTCAAACCCACGTTATATGAATGGTGCTTCGACTAATCCAGATTTTAATGTGGTTGCAAGAGCAGGAGGCCAAGTAAAATTAGCATTGGATGCAACAATTAAATTAGGTGGTGAAAATTATGTTTTTTGGGGAGGTAGAGAAGGTTATATGTCATTACTAAATACCGATATGGGGCGTGAATTAGATCATATGGCACAGTTTTTAACCATGGCTAGAGATTATGCAAGAGCTCAAGGATTTAAAGGGACATTTTTTATTGAGCCAAAACCTATGGAGCCTATGAAACACCAGTATGATTTTGATTCTGCAACTGCTATAGGATTTTTAAAAGCTTACGGTCTAGAAAAAGATTTTAAAATGAATATTGAGGTAAATCACGCAACTTTAGCTCAACACACCATGCAACATGAACTTGCTGTTGCTGCAAAAGCAGGAATGCTAGGAAGTATTGATGCAAATAGAGGTGATTATCAGAACGGATGGGATACAGATCAATTTCCAAATAATATACAGGAGACCACAGAAGCCATGTTGGTATTTTTAGCTGCAGGTGGTTTACAAGGAGGTGGTGTTAATTTTGATGCAAAAATTAGGAGAAATTCAACAGATATGGATGATATCTTTCATGCTCATATTGGAGGGGCAGATACTTTTGCAAGAGCCTTAATTACTGCAGATAAAATAATAACGTCTTCTCCATATAGTGCATTAAGATCAAAAAGGTATAGTTCTTTTGACTCTGGAAAAGGTAAATCGTTTGCAGAAGGGAAGCTTGAGTTATCAGATTTATATGACATTGCTCGAGATAATGGTGAATTAATACTTCAAAGTGGTAAGCAAGAATTATTTGAGAACATTATCAATCAATATATTTAATTTTAAGAAGCTACTATAAATGAACTACCTTATAAGAAACATCGCCTCTGTTCTAGAAAGTTTTGATTGGGTTGTTTTAGGAATTTATTTTTTAGCTCTAATTGCTGTTGCAGTCTGGGTTTTTCTACAAAAAAACAAAAATACTGAAGATTATTTCCTTGCAGGAAGAAACGTAGGTTGGTTTGTTATTGGTGCTTCTATTTTTGCCTCTAATATTGGATCTGAACATGTAGTAGGGCTTGCTGGTACTGGTTTTGAATCTGGAACCCCTATGGCTCATTATGAATTACACGCTTGGATTGTCTTATTATTAGGGTGGTTATTTCTTCCTTTTTATATAAGAAGTGGCGCTTTTACTATGCCTGAGTTTTTAGAAAAACGATTTGATGCTAAATCTAGATGGTTTCTGTCGTTATTTTCATTGTTAGCTTATGTCTTAACAAAAGTATCAGTTACGATATACGCTGGAGGTATTGTTGTTTCGGAATTGATTGGAATTCCTTTTTGGTACGGTGCTATTGGTATTGTAATCTTTACAGGAATTTATACTGTTATAGGAGGTTTAAAAGCAGTAATCTATACAGAAACTTTACAGACTGTCATATTAATTTTAGGCTCTTTGATTATCACTTATTTAGGATTACAAGAGGTTGGTGGTTGGAATCAACTTAGAGAGACAGTTACTTCTGTAAGTCCAGATCACTTTAACATGTGGAGACCTATGAATGATCCTAAATTTCCTTGGACCGGTCTTTTATTTGGCGGAACAATAGTTGGAATTTGGTATTGGTGTACAGACCAATATATTGTTCAAAGAACACTCGCAGCAAATAATATTAAAATTGGAAGAAGAGGTGCTATTTTTGGAGCTTATTTGAAATTATTGCCCATTTTAATTTTTTTAATTCCAGGAATTATTGCATTTGCACTATCAATTCAAAATCCTGAAATATTTTCTATTGAAAAAGCAGATCGTGCCTTTCCAATGTTGGTTAAAACATTGCTGCCTGTTGGATTAAAAGGATTAGTTGCTGGAGGTTTAATGGCTGCTTTAATGAGTTCGCTTGCATCAGTTTTTAATTCTTGTTCTACCATATTCACGATTGATATTTATAAGAAATTGAAACCAAATGCATCTGAAAAAACTCTTATTAACACAGGTAAAATCGCCACAGGCTTTATTGTTGTTTTGGGGATTATATGGATTCCAATTATGGAAAAAATTGGAGGAGGGGTTATGTATCAATATCTTCAAAATGTACAATCTTACATTGCACCCCCAGTAACAGCGGTATTTCTTCTTGGTATTATATGGAAACGAGTTAATTCAGAAGCTGCAATTACAACTTTATTAACGGGTCTTGGTCTCTTAATTTTAAGGTTAGGTTCAGAAATTTATTATCAAAAAGAAATTTTGTCAGGGCAAAATATAGATAATATAGCTTATGCTTTTGCGACAATAAATTTTGCACATATGGCTATTTTTATGTTTTTATTTTCTGTTATAATTTGTATAACAGTTAGTTTAGCATTCAGCCCACCAGACTATAAAAGAATAATTGGCTTATCGTTTGGAACACTAACCGAGGAGCAAAAAGCAGAACATAAGAATAGTTATGATACAATTGATATACTATTATCTATAGTTCTTATCATCTTAGTAATTGGAATTTTAGCATATTTTACCTAATTCTAGTCAAATTAATTACTATTTTGTGTAAATAATTTTAAATTTTATGAATTTGAAAATTAATTTTAAACTCTTTATTTTTTCATTAATTATTTCTGCTTATGCATGTGATCAAGGTATAGATTCTATGAATGATTCAGATCCTGACCCTATAGATATTTCATTATCTACAAAAACGATCACTATTTCTCAAGTTATAGATGGTATTGAGCAAATAAGGCCCGTAATTATTCAAGCACCTAGTGTCATTAATCCTGCGATTAACTATCCTATTGTTTTTGCTTTTCATGGAAATGGAGGAACTAACAGAAGTTGGGTGAACAGACTTAATAGTTATACGAATAGTGGTGAATTTGTTGGAATATATCCTCAAGGCTTTCTTCAATCATGGAATTTAGGACAAGAAGCTTCTAATGCAGACGATGTTGCTTTTGTAAATTTAATTATCGAGGAATTACAAAAATACAATAATTTAGATTTTGATAGAATGTATGCAATAGGAACATCAAATGGTTCAGGAATGGTCAATAAACTAGGAATAGAAACCACCCATTTTAAAGCTATTGCTCCTGTTGTCTCTCAGCTAATGGAAAGTAGTCCTTTGTTATCAAATACTCAGCCTATTTCTGTATTTCAAATTAATGGGGCAGCAGATTCAGTAATTCCAATTGGGGGAGGTCCAAGGTTTGGACATTTATTTTTAGATGCCCTTGAGAGTGCTGAATTGTGGTCTAATCATTTTAGTTGTACCTCAACACCAGATATAGAAACTATAGGAGAAGATACTTTGTATGTTTTTAAAGATTGTAACAATGGAAAAGAAATTAGGTATCTGAGAGTTGAAAATGGTGGTCATGGACTTTTAAATTCTCAAATGATCGATGATATTTGGCTATTCTTTCAAAGATTTTAAAAATTTATAAGTTGAATAAATTTAGTTGTTTTAATTTCTAAAACATTTTAAGAAAATTATATTGACAATACAAAAAGAAATATATGCTCAATTTAACGATGATGAAATTATCTATTCTTTTACACTAAAAAATAAACGAGGTGTTGAAGTGAAAATTTTGAATTTCGGTGGAATTATTACCTCTATAAAAACACCAGATAAAAGTGGACATATAGAGAATATTACTTTAGGACATAATTCACTTCAACACTATATTGATGACAATTCCTATTTAGGTGCTATTATTGGGCGGTATGGAAATCGAATCGCTAATGGAAAATTTATCTTAGAGGGTGTTTTGTATACTTTAGCTAAAAACAATCCTCCTAATCATTTACATGGTGGTCATATGGGGTTTAATAAAAGAATCTGGGAAGCCACCTCAAAAACTAATAAAGATTCTGTTACTTTAACACTCAATTACGTTAGCAAAGATATGGAAGAAGGGTTTCCAGGAAATCTTTATACTACAATTAGCTATTCCTTAACTTCAGAAAATAGCCTAGAAATTGTCTACAAGGCAAAAACAGATAAAAAAACTATTATTAATCTAACAAACCACGCTTATTTTAACTTATCTGGAAGTTTCAGTAATGATATATTAGACCACCAATTACAAATCAATGCTACTAAAATGTTGCCAATTGATGAGTTTTTAATTCCAACTGGTGATATGGCTCTGGTTGAAAATACACCATTTGACTTTAGGACTTTTAAACCTATTGGAAAAGACATTGACGTTGACAACAAACAACTAAATTTAGGTTTAGGATATGATCATTGTTGGTGCTTAAATAACCCAAATAAAGGAGTAAGAAAGATTGCTTCTGCATACCATAAAAAAAGCGGTAGACTCTTGGAGGTATTTTCTGATCAACCTGGAGTTCAATTCTATACGGGAAATCATTTAAATGGAAATTATAAAAAAAGGACAGGATTTTGTTTAGAAACACAACACTATCCTAATTCCCCTAATCAAAAAAAATTCCCATCTGTTGTTTTAGGTCCAGGTGAGATTTATTCTTCAAAAACATCCTACAAATTTTTAATACAATAGTTTCAGTTAACTATTCACTAATTGTATTTTCTTTTTTTAGCCATACGGATTAATTGTTACAATAGTTCCGTCATCTCTATACTTAATTTCAGTCATTTTTATAGATCTTAAATGAGTAATTCCTTTTGATAGAGAGGAATCATGATAGAATAAATAATCTTTTCCTTTAACAGAGCAGATTGAGTGGTGAGAAGTCCAACCAACTACAGGGTTTAAAATCTTACCCTGATAAGTAAAGGGTCCGTATGGATTATCTCCAATGGCATAACAGATAAAATGGGTATCTCCAGTTGAATATGAAAAATAATACAAATCATTATGTTTGTGCAGCCATGCTGCTTCAAAAAAACGACGATTATGGTCTCCCGCTAAGATTAAATTACCGTACTCATCTAGAATTTTAATTTCTTTTGCAGCTTCGGCAAATTCAAATAAATCAGCAGTCATTTTAGCAACAAAAGGGAGTAAAGCGGGTTCATTGTCTTTTGGGATATGAGCCGTTGGGCTATTGGGCTCTTTATTGTTAAATACTCCTTCTTTCCATCGTTGTAATTGACCACCCCAAAGACCACCAAAATACATATAATATTCTCCATCATCATCTTTAAAAACTGCAGGATCTATAGAAAAACTATTTTCAATGGGATTTGGTCTTGCTGAGAAAGGACCTACGGGAGATTGACTTGTGGCAACACCTATTCTAAAAATTCCTTCGTAATCTTTTGCTGGAAAAAATAAGTAATAGGTTCCATTTTTTTCATTAGCATCAGGAGCCCACATTTGTTGTTTTGCCCACGCAACATCATCCACATGCAAAGCAACACCATGATCTTTAGTTTCACTGTCTATATCTTCCATAGAAAAAACATGATAGTCTTCCATGGCAAAATGACTTCCAAGATCGTCAAATGCTTCTCCAGCATCAATATCATGAGATGGATATATGTAAATTTTATCATTAAAAACATGAGCAGAAGGGTCCGCAGTGAAGATATGGTCAACTAATGGCTTTGAGATGGCTCTATTATTTAAATCTTCAAAATTGATGTGTTCTATACTGTCTTCGGGCATTTTCTTATATTTTTAGTTTCTTCTAGCTTTTAAATCGGATTCAATTTGCAATTCCATTTTTTTATTAATTTCATAGAAGAATAATAAGGAAACTCCAATTAAAAAAGGTATTGCTGGGTATATACTTATTAGCATTTTTGTTCCTTGTATTGCAAATTCTGTTTGTACATTTTCACTACCTGGAATATAACCATATACGCTAAGAATTTTTGCAACCAATGAACTCCCTATAGTAAGTCCAAGTTTTAAACCCACCATCATCGCAGAGAAAATAATTGCAGTTGCTCTACGATTATTTTTCCATTCAGAATAGTCAGCTACATCAGCAATCATAGCCCACAATAAAGGAATTGTGATTCCGTAAAAGAAACCATGCAGAATTTGAGCAGCAAACATAAGTTGAACAGAGGTTTTATCTAGGAAATTAAATAAAATTATAAAAAGTGTAGAGATAAACAAAAAGAAGCCAAATACGTTTCGCTTTCCATATTTATCTGCAAGATTTTTTGATAAACCAATACCAAAAATCATGAAAATAATACCTCCAGCATTAAATAATCCAAATCCTGCTGATATAGGGTCATTTCCAAAAAAGTTAATGCCTATAGAAGATAAGAAATCTAATATTGGACTTATAAAGATCGTAAGGTGATTTTCATCTACAAAATTTTCAAAATAGTAAATATAAGACCCTCCTTTCATGGCTAGAGTTATAAATGTTAACGTTGTAAGAATTAACATAATTACCCAAGGTTTATTTTTTACTAAATCTAATAAATCTTCTTTTACACTAGACTTTTGCTCGGGTTTTGGAACAATTCGTTCTTTCGTAGTCATAAAGGTAATGAGTAACATAATTGTTCCTATAACAGCTAGCCACGTCATTACAATTTCTATTCCAATTGCCTTGTCTCCATCACCAGCATAAATAATTATTGGTAGCATAAAAACCTGTACAAAAAATTGTGCAAACATAACCGCAACAAATCGATAAGAAGAAATACTATTTCTTTCTTTCATGTCGCCTGTAATAACTCCACTAAGAGCAGAGTAGGGCAGGTTACTTCCTGCATATAATAATAGTAACAATGTGTAGGTAATTACAGCATAAATTACTTTGCCTTGATATTCAAAATTTGGTGTACTAAATGCTAAAACAGAAATAATACCTAATGGTATTGCTGTCCACAATATCCAAGGTCTAAATTTTCCCCATTTAGAATTTGTTCTATCCGCAATAGCGCCTACAATTGGATTAAATCCAAAGGCAGCGATCGTTCCAACTGTAAACATTATGGCAGTTGCATCATTGGCTTCTAAGCCATATATATCGGTATAGAAATAAGCGAGATAGGTCATTAATGTCTGGAACACTAGATTTGCAGCTAGATCTCCAAGACTGTAACCTACTTTCTCTCTGATAGATAATTTTTGCGAATATGAAGTCATAAGTGTAAGGTATTGTATTTAATTATTTGGCATATTTAAGTTCATAATTCGGTGATATGCTTTTTTTTCTTTGTAGTTTCTGTCAAATAACAATGGATAATTTGTACGCCCTTTAATTGGCCAATCATTTAACCAAGAAAACTTATCTGTTACGCCCCAAAAAGTCACACGACTTATTTTTTCTTTGTGCTTTAAAAATAATTTAAAAATATTTTCATAGCGTTCTGCTAACTTTGTTTTCATAGAATTTGGTAAGTTTTTTGGGAAAGGATTCATTTTTTTGTCTCCTTCAAAATTCTTAAAATTTTGAGAAACCTCTGCTCCATTTTGATCCCAGGGGCTTGGAAGTACTGAAATATCAAGTTCTGTAAACATTACTTTTACACCGAGTTTTGAAAAAGCAAGAATACTAGTTTCAATTTCTTCAAGAGAAGGACTTGTTAATTGCCAGTGAGCTTGAATACCAACACTATTAATCTTAGCTCCATTTTTTTGAAGTGATTCTATTAGTTTAATAGCTCCTTTTCTCTTTTTAGGTTCACATAAGTTGTAATCATTGTAAGCTAAATCTGCACTTGAATCATGTTTTTCAGCCATTTTATAAACAGTTTCCAAATAATTTTCTCCTAAAACCTTTAGAAATATAGATTCTCTAAGGGTTCCATCTTCATTTAAAGCCTCGTTGACAACATCCCAGGTATCTACCTTTCCTTTATATCGATTTACTAGGGTACTAATGTGATTGTTAACATGTTGCATCATTTCAGTACTATCTTTAATAGAATTCATAAAGTCAGCAATTTGTGAATGCCATATCAAAGCATGGCCTACAATGTGCATATTGTTATCCAATCCAAATTGTACATATTTATCTGAATCATCAAAATAAAATATATCTGGTTTTGGTTGAATAAACATCCACTTCATTACATTTTCTGGAGATAATGTATTGAAGTTTTGTTTAATAATTGAGTTTGATTTTTCATCCTTCTGAAGAATTTGATCTTTATTAATAGCAGCACCTACAAAAAAATAGTTTTTAAATTTCTCACTTAGTGAACTGTTTTTTGATACTTTAATAAAATTTCCATTACTAAAAAGGCAAATAATTATAATTAGGGTTATTATTTTACTCAATTTTTTTACTTTATTTATCCTATAATTAAAAATCATTCTTTAATAAATTTTATAGATTTAATACTTTTATCATTTGTAATTTTCAAAAAATAAAGACCATCTGAAAGGTTACTTATATCTATCCTAGTTGAGGAATTAAAATTAGTTATAAGTTTTATTGGATAGTTTTTACCTAGTAAATCAAATAGTATAAGTTGATCTTTACCAAATTCTTCTGAAAGTGTAATTTGATTTGTAGCCGGATTTGGATAGGCTTTAATAACTAGGGGTATTGAAGAATTTGTGTCATCTAAAGATAATGCTGACGAATATTCATAAGCACCTATGTCAACTACATCACTGATGTCATTAAAGTTTACAGGTGGTGAGCCCTGAGGAACCAAAGAAAAGTCATCGATATAAAAATTCCCACCGCCCTGAGCTAGAGTTGGACCTTTAATGTATACAAATATTTGATCAGAACCAACATACGTAAAATCTCCACTCAATTCTGTCCACTCATTGTCTGTAACTGTAGTTGGCGATTCAAGTAAATTTGTATAGGTAACAACATCATTTAAAGTATTTTTAATTGTAATATCTGACGTTCCAGTAGCATTTTCTGCTAATTTCACGTTTATATAAAATGTGTAAGTTTCATCAATAGTTAGAAAGCCATCAAGAAAAAGTCTTGGGCTTGAATAATTATATTGTCTATCACTTGTATAAAGACTATTATTTCCTGTAACTGATTCATCAGATGATATTGCTATTGATGCACCAAACTGTGTCCATCCATCTGTAGAATTTTCAAAACTGCTATATGAAATTGCATCTGTAATATTTGCTGGTCTAGGTTCTCCATCAATATCTGTTACAGGTGAATAATTTGGGTTTCCTGCATCAATAGCTGGTGAGCCTTCTGCTAATTTAAAATTAGTTTGATTGATATCTATAGCTCCGTCAACTACTGCAGGTACATTAATAAATCCAGGATCTATATTAATTAAATTTGCAGGTTCTTGGTTGCCCGGATAGGCAACGGTTCCATTTAAGAAAATATTATTTATTGCTATTTTTATTCCATCGTTTGTAGGTTCTTCAGTATTAGGATTATCAATGTTATTCAAGCTTAATGCTGAAAATTCATTATCTCTTGTAACTACAATATTATTTACTACAGTAGCATTTTGAACTTTATTTGCTTTTATTCCTCCAACTTTTTGACCACGATGTCCGGGGTTACCCTCGGCTACAGATAAATCTTGAATAATTTCATGAACTCCGTTGTAATAAAGAGTATTGTTTTGATAAATAGCTGAGGCACTAAGTGAATTGTCAAAATTAATTCCATTTTTACCATTATTTACACATACATTGTTCTCAAACAAAAAGGTTCCTACATAGCTTGGGTCACTTCTGGTAACATATAATCCTTGACCATCTAAAATATTATTATAATCTGCGGTTCCATAGTTAGGATTTGTATTTCCTGAGTTATCAGGTAATTGAGTAACATAAAAAGGAATTCGATTCCAATTATTATACACTAGATTTCCACGCATAATCATTTTAATATCTGTAGTGTTATCTCCATCTACAGCTATTGTCTCTGCGTAAACAATTGCACTAGACGCTGATGATGTCCACCAAGTACAATTGAAAACCTCATTATTTTCAATGGTTATATGATCAGAATCATTAAATCGGATTCCAGAACCTGTGCAATTGTAAACTTTATTATTTTTAATAATTATATTGTTGTGTGCCTTATAACCTCCCCAAATTCCTTTCCCAGAAAAATAGGTGTGGTTATAGGTAATATTATCATTTTCATCAGATGCTGCCAATACTTTATACTCTCGATCTGCGATAGCTTGATCATAGGTAATGTTAGCAGCTGGCCCTTCAACTTCAAAACCTTTTATTATGATGTAGTTCATATAGTCTGATATGACGATACCACCTCTTCCATCAAATTCTATTTTTGGTTCATGTCCTTCTAAGTTTCTAATTGTAATATATGCACCCTCAGATCCTGACTTGTTAATGGTAACAACATGAGGATTATTCATATTGGTATTCGAAGAGGGATCTACTGTTCCATAACCCACATTTCGATAAGTTCCATTCATAACATAAACAGTACCCCCTTCTGAAACCTGAGAAATACCTTTATTAATAGTTAAAAAGGGAGAGGATTCTGAGAGGCCATCATTAGAGTCAGATCCATTTGTAGATGAAACATAATAATTATTCTGAGAATATAGGATACTTGTAAAAAACAAGAAGAAAAACAATCCTATTTTTTTAGCTATTCGAGGAGTATGAAATAGTTTCATGTTTACCATAATTATTTATTTATAATCATGAAAAGGATCTTTATTCACTTTTTCACGCATTACTTTTAACTTTTCTTTATACTTTTTTACAACTAATTTGTTCGAGGATAACTTAGAAATATCTGTATTCTGTTTATAATCATTAAGATTATCATACAGCATATTTCCTAAATATTTTTCACCTTCATAAAATTCTGTGTAAGAAAAATCTTTATCTATAACTGCTTCACCTTGCTTATAGCGTGTATAAACCTCAGTTTTAAGAATTGTTGAAGGATTTTCTAAAACAGGAATTAAACTTTCACCTTGAAGGTAAGAAGGAGCTTTTATGTTTGCGATATCGCACAATGTTGGATAAACGTCAACTAATTCAGTGAAAGATGTAGTAGTTTTATTTTTAATATGGTTGGGTGAAGAAATAATAAAGGGTATTTTAACCGCTTCTTCGAAGGTACTATGCTTACACCAAAAACCATGTTCACCTAAAAAATAACCATGATCACTCCAAAATACAATGGTTGTATTTTCTCTTAAACCTAAGTCATCTAATTCTTTTATTAACTCTCCAATTAATGCATCCATATAGGTCACACTTGCATAATAACCATGAATTAGATTACGTGCAAGGCTATCATCAAGTTTTCCATTTTCTGGAATATCTAAATAATTTTTTCTCATTTCAGCAGAGTTATGTTGTGCCTCAATGGCTATGTCTGGTGAGTTTTTAGGTTGAAATGAATTGTCCGCTAATTTAATAGCATCATGGTCGTACATGTCCCAGTATTTTTTGGGTTGAATGAATGGTAAATGAGGAGATACATAACCTATTGCCATAAAGAAAGGTTTATTTTCATTTTTTAAAGCTTTTAATTTATTGATAGCTCTTCTTGTAATTTTTCCATCATTATATGCATAATCATCGACATCAGGATATTCAAATGTTGGTTGCTTTTTGCCATATTCTCCTCTTTCTGCACTTTCTATTCTAGCGATTGATTTGGGGTCTTGAAAGTCTGATTGTATTTGCCCTCCATCTTTTTCAGTCCAATACTCTTGAAAATCGTCTTTATGATGATAAATTTTACCATAAGATATGGTTTCATACCCATTCTCTTTAAAAATCCGATTTAATGGAATTGCATCTGGAGTGTCTACTGATGCTCTTGTTGAAAAATCATTAAACCTTTTTTCACTAGGACGTATTCCAGTCATAATACTTGCCCGACTAGCGCCACAAACGGCAATATTTGTATAAGCATTGTTAAATTGAAGTCCTTCTGAGGCTAGTTTATCAATATTTGGAGTAATCATTTTTGTTTCTCCATATGAACTGATTTTTGGTCTAAAATCATCAATAGAAATAAAAAGAATATTTTGTTTTTTAAGTGACAGATTAGCGACTGATATATCACTTTCTTTATTTTTATATCCCATTATAGTAAATGCTATAAAAAAAGTAAAAAGTGTTAGTTTATAAAAATTTGATTCGTTCATTAGTATAAGTTTAATATGATGTGATTTCTGATGTCTTATAACCTATTCGGATAGCTCTAGCAACAACCTTTTGATTTTTATCGATCCTTATGGGTTTGTAATATAGATTCCAATAATTTGTCCCTATACCATCTCCAATTTGATAACCTATAGAAGCACCAGTTGTTGAAGAGTTCAATTTTAAAGTTCCTGTTTTATCTTTTTCAAAAGTTACATTTTCCGTAATAGGCTGTTTCATTTCTGGCCAAAAAGATTTAATTAAATCATGTTCTGGAATAAAGCCTTTATCTCCAATTTCTGACTGCCAGTCTTTAAGCGCCAGTCTATATCCTTCAATTTTTTTCGAATATTTAGGGTCATCAGCAAGATTGTGAACTTCATAAGGATCGTTTTGTAAATCATAAAACTCCTCTTTAGGTTTGGTATTCATAAATATGTATGAAGCATTCCCTTTTAATTTTTTTTCTTGATTTAATGCAATTAATTTTGCATTCATAGGAATTTGCTCTCTGTATTTATTCCTATAAATTAAAGGTAATTCAGGCATAAAATTTTTAATGTATACGAAGCGACCATCCAATACAGATCTTTGCATATCAGTCGATTCATCAAACCTATCTGCAGAGCCAAAAATTAACTTTCTTGGAGCTTGTTCGTATTCACCAGCAAAAGCTTTTCCATCCAAATGTTCTGGAGGTGCTATTCCTAAAAGTGACATCACAGTAGGTCCCAAATCCATTAAAGAGACTAAACGATCATCTACTTCTCCAGCTCGGAAACCATTTGGATAGCGAATTAAAAGAGGAACGTGAAGACCACTATTCCCTACAGCTCTTTTTTGTCTTAAAAGATTCCCTCCATGATCACTCCAAAAGAAAATTATAGAATTATCCAGTACCCCGTCGGTCTCTAGTTGTTTTAACAATTGACCTACTTCTTTATCAAGAGCTTCAATATTTGAATATTTTCGAGCAATATCTCTTCTTACCACAGGAATATCGGGATAATAATCTGGGATAGGTACTTCAGAGGGATTTACCGTCATAGGTTTGTCTTTCCTTAGCCAAATTCTTGATTCATGGGTTGTATAGAAATTTTTCACATAAAAAAATGGTGCTCCTTTAGGAGCATTTTTGTATGAACCACCACCAAACACATCATCCCAAGTTGTAAATGGTGCATTAAACTGATAGTCACATTTATTATCATTTACACAATAATAATTTTCTGCTCTCAGGTATTCTGGAAAAAGTTTTACATAAGATGGAGTTACAACTTCATATTCTGGAACATTTTTTCCAAATTTATCTAAGATTCCTTTGTCGAGTTTGTGGAAAACATCTTCTGGTGCTTTGAAATTATTATGATTTCCTGTCCGCATATTGTGAGCTCCTAATCTAGCAGGGTACATTCCTGTAATAATAGAAAATCGACTTGGTGCGCAGACACCTACTGTAGAATAAGCATTAGTGTATTTTACACCCTCAGCAGCTATTCGGTCTATGTTAGGTGTATTGATCGTTTCACTACCATAAGTACTAAGGATTGGGCCAATATCTTCACAACTAATCCAAATAATATTTAATGGCTTTTCAGTTTTCTCTTGAGCTTGAATATAAAGACAGCAAAAAAGTATGAATAGAAGGTGTATATTTTTCATTCTTATATTTTTAATAATGAATAGATTTATAATCCTTCGAAGTTAATTTTCCTTGTAATTTTTCACTAACATCATTCCATTTTGATAGT
>OJFB01000056.1_pt1 | contig 28631 bp, 21 predicted proteins | sample 1593811 | NCBI WGS metagenome assembly OJFB01 (sample SAMN05416736, study PRJEB24817) | seawater metagenome | isolation source: Sea water | place: Canada:Atlantic | collected 2013-07
TACGAGATGCTCAGGAGTCTCGTGGGCTCGGAGATGTGTATAAGAGACAGGTAGACTACAATGCCATTTTAGATTCAGATACTGTTAGTACAACTTCTAGCTTATCATTTTTCCCTAACCCAGTTGTCGATGAATTAACAATTATAGCACAAGCGCCTATTGAAAGTATTATTATTTATAATGTCTTAGGGCAATCCGTATTTCGATTCCGTCCAAACGCAGTCAATACTAAAATTGATATGTCTGATCTTCAGTCCGGAACTTATTTTATGGAGGTTTCAGTCAATAAAACATATAAAAAAGTAAGAGTGATTAAATCCTAACAACTAACTAACTTTTACTTTAAGCCTTACTAAGATGTTAGTAAGGCTTTTTTTATACTCAATCTTGTCTGTTCAATTCAATCTCTTTGATTAACTTTGTGTATATGATTGCAAGTGATTTTTCATTTATTATACCAGTTTTTAATCGTCCAGAAGAAATCAGAGAACTTCTTGAAAGTTTCTGTGCTTTAAACACTCCTAAAACCTTTGAAATCGTAATCATTGAAGATGGCTCAACATTGGATTCAAAGTTGATTATCGATAATTTTCTCGATCAACTTAAAATAAGTTATTTTTCCAAATCAAATACCGGTCCAGGTCATTCCAGAAATTATGGTATGCAGCGAGCCAAAGGTCGTTATTTTATTATTCTGGATTCTGACTGTATTTTGCCACCCGATTATTTAGAGCTCGTTATTTCTAAATTAAACACCCATTATGTAGATGGTTTTGGGGGTCCTGATGCTGCTAAAGATTCGTTTACGGATCTTCAAAAAGCAATTAATTTTTCAATGACTTCCCAAATGACAACAGCAGGTATTAGAGGTGGAAAAGTATCTGTCGAAAACTACGAGCCAAGAAGTTTTAATATGGGTATATCTAAAGAAGCGTTTCAAGCTACTGGTGGCTTTGGAAGTATCCATCCTGGCGAAGATCCAGATTTGTCCATTCGACTAAAAGAGATGGGGTATCATTTGCATCTCATCCCCGAAGCTTTTGTCTTTCATAAACGGCGCATTTCATTAGAGCGATTTTATATACAGGTAAATAAGTTTGGCCAAGCACGGCCTATTCTTAATAAATGGCACCCAAGCTCTAAACGGATAACCTATTGGTTTCCTTCGTTATTTACTTTAGGGTTTGCTGTTAGTAGCTTTTTAGCAGTATTAGGTTTTTATTGGTTTTTAATCATGTTTGGTCTTTATTTTTTAACTGCGATGATTGGAGCTTTTCGATTGACTAACAATATAATAGTTGCTTTCTTAGTTATACCTGCAATAGCAATTCAGTTTTTTGGATATGGATTAGGATATCTTAAATCATCCTTAAAATTAGCCGTTTCTAAAAAGAGTGAAAAACAGTTGTTTCCTAATTTATTTTCCCGATCTGAATGACCAATAAAACTAAAAATATAAAACTAAAATCAGCTAAAGAAAAACGCCTTAATGTGTTTGTACTCTTTCTGGTTCTCTCTTTTATAATTTCATTATTAGTTAAGCTATCTAATACATATACTCAAACGCTAAGTTTTCAGTTAGTTCCTACACAATTAAAGTCCAACGAACTAATTGTGTCAGAAGAACCACAGACAATTAATGTCACTATTTCTGGTCGTGGATTTGAGCTTTTAAAATATTATATTGAAAAACCTATTATTAATGTCGACTTTTCACAGCTAAGAAAAAATAATAATAATTATATTTGGTCAGAGCGCAGTCAGCTTGATAAAATAATTAATCATTTTGATTCTAAAATAGTGGTTAAATCCATTACACCAGATACTTTGTTTTTTCCTTTTGATAGTCAGTTTATAAAAAAAATCCCTGTTAAGGTTCTGGTAAACCCAACCTTTGCAGTAGGTTTTGATCTTATCGATAAATTTCGATCAGCTCCAGACTCTATTACAATGATTGGTCCAGAGTCCATGTTAAAGTCCATAGCATTTGTTTCAACCAAGAAAATAGAGTTGAGTGAAATAAATTCAGATATTAATATACTTGCAGAGTTAAATATACCATCTAATTTAAGTCAGCTCAAGTTATCGCATCAATCTGTTTCTGTAACAGCAAAAGTTGATAAATTTACGGAAGGTCTTGTAAATGTTCCAGTGACTATAATTAATATTCCAGAAGACTTAAGTATAAATTTTTTTCCAAAGGAAATATCGGTTATTTTTTATTCTTCTTTAGATGCTTACAATAGTATTGATAAAACGGACTTTACTGTTGAATGTGATTTTAACTTACTTACAACAGATAATAATTATTTAAATCCTGTTTTAGTAAAGCAGCCTTTGAACGTAAAAACAGCTAAATTAAAAATCACCCAATTGGAATTTATAATAACTTCTAATGATGAGTAAAATAATTGGACTTACTGGAGGTATAGGGAGCGGTAAGAGCACCGTTGCTCGTATGTTTGAGAGCTTCGGTGTTCCTGTTTATATTTCTGATGATGAGGCCAAAATTTTGATGGAAACCTCTAAAAGTATCCGTCAAAGTTTGGTGCTGCTATTCGGGGAACATGCTTACGTTAAGGGGGTTTTAAATCGCGTATTTATTGCTTCTAAAGTTTTTAACGATAGCAACTTGTTATCCAAATTAAATAAGATTGTTCATCCCGAAGTGAGAGTTCATTTTGAAAAGTGGTTGAAAAAACAAAAATCACCATACGTCATTAAAGAAGTCGCTATTTTATTTGAAACGAATTCCCAAAGTAATTTTGATTTTATTATTTCTGTAGTGGCACCAATTGAGGAACGAGTTCAGCGGGTGATGAAAGGGCGTCTAAAGACCGAGCAAGAAGTGCGTTCAATAATTAAAAATCAGCTAACTGATACCGATAAAATTAAACTTTCTGACTTTGTTATTCACAATAATTCAATTTCAGAGACCAAAACTTATGTTGCCAATTTGCACAAGCAAATTCTGCATAAAATAATTAAACCATAAAACCCATCATTTTTGTTAAGCTAAGGTTAAAAGGGCTTTTTAACATAATTTAAGTATTAATTTTGAAAAATGAACAAGAGATTATTTGCCTTACTGGTTATTTTGATGAGCCTTTCTCTGATTGGAATCATTTTTGTTCAAGCTTATTTCATAAATAATTCTTTAGAAAACAAAGAAGGCCAATTCACGTTCAATGTTAGAAAAGCGTTGACTTATACCACAAATCAAATTGCCGATAATGAGTATAAGAAGTATGTCCATGCTTTAAATAAAATAATAGCAGACGGGAGAGAGCCAGATTCTACGGCAATCCGTAATATTACCGTTTACAAGCAAGATAAAACAACCAATCGGATTACTATTTACAATACAGGCATACTTGAAGAAAACTTTAAAGTCCCTTCGCTTATAGATCTTAATGTGGATAGCTTAGGCTTAAGTAATTTCAGAGGTAAATCAACCACCAAAATTTACGATAATACTGTTTATGCCGATGATATGGTTTCTAATAATGAGCAGTCTTTTGAAAAAGTCCTTAATATGGATAAACTACAAAAGGCTACTTTTGAAACACAATATAAATCTGAAATAAAAAACACACCCATACATCAAAGAGTTACAGATTTAGACATCCAAACTCTTTTAAGTAAAAAGTTAAAAGAAGACAATATTGATATCGATTTTGAATTTGCAATTTTTCATAATAATATTGGCACTAAAATTCAATCAGCAAATTTTGATCAATCATTAATTCCACTTCTTGGAGTTCCTATATTTCTTGATGATAATGATGAAAGCGATTTCATGCTATTTATTAATTTTCCAGAACGTAAAAAATTCATTGTTTCTTCTATAATTGGGGTTACTCTTTTGTCGATGTTATTTACCCTTATTATAATTATAGCGTATACAAGCGCTCTTTATCAGCTTATAAAACAGCGAAAGATTTCACAAATGAAGTCTGATTTTATTAATAATATGACACATGAATTTAAAACGCCCATAGCCACTATTAATTTAGCTTTGGATGCTATTAAAAACCCAAAGATTATTTCAGATCAAGTGAAAGTATTACGATACCTTCAGATGATTAAGGAAGAAAATAAGCGTATGAATGCTCAAGTCGAAAATGTACTTCGTATTTCGCAGCTTCAAAAAAAGCAGCTCAATATAAGCAAAGACCGCTACAAACTTCATGATTTGATTGACGATGCGATTACACATGTGGAGCTTATTGTAGAAGATAGAAAGGGTTACATAAAAACACATTTCAATGCAGATAAGTCTTCTGTATTGGCCAATGATACGTATTTTACAAATGTGATTGTAAACATTTTAGATAATGCTATAAAATACTCCCCTGAGGCTCCTAAAATTGATGTTTACACGGAAAATGTAGGCAATAATATTTTGTTAAGTATTAAAGATCAGGGCAAGGGTATGAATAAAGCCGTTCAAAAACGTATATTTGAAGAGTTTTATAGAGAATACACAGGCGATGTGCATAATGTTAAGGGACATGGATTAGGTTTGTCTAATGTAAAACGAATAGTTGAAAACCATCAAGGTATAGTTTCTGTCGAAAGTGAAAAGGGCAGAGGTAGTACTTTCATTATAAAATTACCACTAATAGCATAATACTATGGAAGAAAGTTTAAAAAAAATATTATTAGTAGAAGATGATCCAAACTTTGGAACGGTTCTTAAAGAATATTTATCAATCAACGGTTACGAAGTAACCCATGCCAAAAATGGGATGGAAGGATTTGAGAAGTTTAAGAAATCTGATTTTCATTTATGTATACTTGATGTGATGATGCCTTATAAGGATGGCTTTACTCTTGCTAAGGAGATTCGTGAAAAAAATACAGAAATACCTATTATATTTCTTACAGCCAAAGCGCTTAAAGAGGATGTTTTAAAAGGATATAAGGTAGGTGCTGACGATTATCTTAATAAGCCTTTTGATAGTGAAGTACTTCTCATGAAAATTAAAGCCATTATACAGCGTAAATCAGTTGATAGCTTAGCTGATAGTAAAAAATTTGAATTTATTATAGGTGAGTTTAGCCTTAATTCAAAACTTAGATTCTTATCTCATAACTCTGGTAAGCCTGCTAAACTATCGCCTAAAGAAAATGAATTGCTTCGATTGTTAATCTTGCATGAAAATGATTTAATGCCAAGAGAAATAGCCTTAACTAAAATATGGAGAGATGATAACTACTTCACATCTAGAAGTATGGATGTATATATAGCAAAATTACGAAAGTATTTAAAGTTAGACCCCAAAGTTGAAATTCTAAATATTCACGGAGAAGGATTTCGATTAGTTGTCAATCCTTAACTAAAAAAAACAGTTATTAGCTAGTTTTTTTTAGTTCTTGATTTAAATAGTTTATGATGATTTCTGGGTTTGTGTCATAGTCAAACCACTTTGTTTTTTTATTTTTCTGAAACCAAGTGAGCTGTCGTTTTGCAAATCTTCGCGAATTTTTCTTGATTTCTGAAATAGCAAAGTCTAAAGTCCATTCCCCGTCAAAGTAGTGAAATAACTCTTTGTATCCTACGGTATTTAGTGCGTTTAGATTTCTGTGTTCAAATACAGCCTTCACTTCTTCTAATAACCCGCTTTCAATCATTTGATCCACTCTGTTGTTAATACGTTCGTATATTAAGGAGCGCTCTGCTTTTATTCCAATTGAAATTGTTTTAAATGATTTTTTTGTTTTTTTCTTGTTTAGAAAAGAGGAATAGGGCAGCTTTGTGCCTCTACAAATTTCTAGTGCTCTAATTAATCTATGCGGATTTTTAAGCGCTATGCTATCGTAACTTTCGGGGTCTAATTCTTTTAATTCTTTTTGAAGTGCTTCTATACCATTAGTATCTAATTCTTGGTTTAGCTGTGTCCGTATTTCGGGATTAACGTCCGGAAAATCATCAAATCCTTTAATGACTGCATCGACGTATAATCCAGAGCCTCCCACCATAATAACCACCTGGTTTAATAGATGTGATTGCTCTATTTGTGCGTTTGCATCCTTTTCAAAAGTTCCAACACTATAACTATCTTTAATTGATTTGTGGTGTATGAAGTGATGTTTTGCTATGTTTAATTCAGTGGCTGTAGGTGCTGCAGTACCTATCGGGATTTCTTTATAAAACTGTCTTGAGTCTGCAGAAATTATATCAGCCTCAAAATAAGAAGCTAGTTTTAAACTAAGGCTAGTTTTTCCTATTCCTGTGGGACCTACAATTGAAATTAGATACTTATCCATGGTTTAATTTATGTCCACATTTGTGACAAAATTCGGCATCATCAATATGATAGGCTTCATTACAATTAGAGCAATTTTGAGTATTGTTGGGAATTGTTTCTTTTTCAGATTTTGTCATTTCAGAGGTTACAATTCCTGTAGGGATTGCTATGATTCCGTATCCTAGAATCATAATTAATGAGGCGATAAATTGTCCTAGTGCAGTAATTGGTGCAATATCTCCGTAGCCAACCGTGGTTAGTGTAACAATCGCCCAATAAACACTTCTTGGGATGCTTGTAAAGCCGCTCCCTTCCTTGCTTTCTACTAGATACATAACAGTTCCTAAAATGATACACAGCACAATTACAAACGAAAGAAATACGGATATTTTAGCTCGACTTCGTTTAAGTGCTTTGCCAAAATTGGCACTTTCACCAATGAACCTTGAGAGTTTTAATATCCTAAAAACACGCAGTAATCGTAAGGCTCTAATCGCCACTAATGAATGCGTTCCTAAGATGAAAAGAGAGATGTATTTAGGAATTGTGGATAGCAAGTCAATGATTCCATAAAAACTAAATATATACGTTTTTGGGTTTTTAACAGAAATAATTCGAGCCAAATATTCTATAGTGAATAAAACAGTGATGATCCATTCTGAAATATCTAAGATATAACTGTATTTTGAACCTATGCCTTCAACACTTTCTAACATCACAAGAAGAATGCTTAACAGTATCACAAATAATAAGATAACATCAAATAGTTTGCCTGCTGGAGTATCTGCTTCATAAATAACTTCATGAAGTTTTAGTTTCCAGTTTTTTAGTTCCTTTTCTTTTGACATACTTCAAAAATACTATTTTTTTGTTCCTTTATTAAATTATTTATTAATCTTTTACATGAAGTAAATTGTTGATATACTAAGTAGGATGCTAATGTTTAAATGCTTGAACCCCCATTAATTAATGACTTTTTAGTCTTTATTTGCAACTTAATTAACTAAATTAAACAAAAATTAATCTACCATTAATCGGTAATTAATCCTGTACTTAATAGGTCAATCTTATATTTAATAAAGTTATTTGAAATTTCAAAAATTTTAGTTAAAATAAATAGTCATTAGTATATCTATGAAGATCATTTTGCACACACTCAACATAGTTTTTAGATCTACGTTCAGGGTAATGGGCGTTTCCATAAATTATTTCCGTTTTCCTGTTTTTTTAATACTTTTTTTGATGAGTTTTTCGTCTTTAAAAGCTCAGCAATTATCTAAAGTTGTCGACACCCAAATCGGATCACAAGGGAGTGGATTAGGCTGTGGATATAATTTTATTGGAGCGACTTACCCTTTTGGGATGGTTCAGTTTACTCCAAGCTTTTTCTCTCCTCACAAGGGTTTTGTGATTAACCAACTAAGCGGAGCTGGATGCCCCCACATGGGAAACTTTCCTGTTTTACCCCTTGCAGGTCAGCTAAAAAAATCGCCGACTAATATGGATGGTTTTGAAAAATATAAATCAATAAATGAAGCGCATGCTGGGTTTCTATCTCTTGAAATGCAAGATAATACAATTGCTAATCTCACTGCTAATAAACGTTTAGGGCTAGCAAATTTTAGGTTTGAGCAAGCCACAAATTCAGGTACTGTTATAATTGGTGCCGGAATCAGTTCTACTGATATATCAAATGCAATGGTAAAAATTACTTCTGATTCAAGTTGTGAAGGTTTTGCTGAGGGCGGGGATTTTTGTGGGTCCTCTACAAATTATAGAATATATTTTGTGGCCCAATTTGACAGAGATTCAAGTTCTAATGGAACCTGGCAGCGAAATGCTTTATTAGAAGATGAGATTCATGCTTCTGGAAAGGATTCTGGTGCGTACTTTTCATTCGATACCTCTTCCAATAATGAGGTCAATTATCGGATAGCAATTTCATATGTTTCAATAGAAAATGCTAAAGAAAACATGAAGGCTGGTATCATTGATGGCGGTTTTTCTGACTATAAAAAAAAGGCAGAAGCTGCATGGGATTCTAGCTTGTCAAAAATTACAATCGAATCTCCTAATACAGATCGTAAGATTCAATTTTATACTCACTTATATCACTCTTTAATACATCCCAATATTGTTAGTGATGAAAACGGCGAGTACATGGGAGCGGATTTTAAAGTTCATAAAACTCATGGTAATGCTCAATACAGTTCCTTCAGTGTATGGGATACCTATCGTACGCAAGCACAGCTAGTCGCTATGTTATATCCCGACGAGAGCAGTGATATGATGAAGTCTTTAGTTGATTTTGCAGATCAAAGTGGAGGGTATGGACGTTGGATTTTAGCGAATATTGAAACAGGTATAATGCAAGGAGATCCCACTCCAATTCTTATTTCCAATTCTTATGCTTTTGGTGCGACCAATTTTGATTTAAAAAGAGCTTTTGACTATATGAAGCGCGGGGCTACTATTCCTCTTTTGCGTTCTCAAAATCAAGAAATTCGTCCCTACTTAAAGGAGTATTTAAGAGATGGTCATACATTTGCTTCAATGATGTTAGAATATACTTCGTCTGATTTTGCTATCGGTCAATTTGCACTTCAAGCTTTAAACCTAACAGAAGATGCCTCTTATTTTATTAATAGATCTCAAAATTGGAAAAATATTTATAACCCAAATAATAAATGGTTAAATTCTAGGTATCCAAATGGTAAGTGGAAATATATAGAGCATGATTGGAGAGAAGCAACCTATAAGAATTACTTCTGGATGGTTCCTTACAATTTAACTGGGTTAATCGATACTCTTGGCGGGTCAAAGGCAGCTGAAGACCGTTTGGATGTTTTTTTCGAGCGTTTAGACGCCTCATACGATGACGCCTGGTTTGCAGCAGGTAATGAGCCTGACTTTCAAGCGCCTTGGATATATAATTGGACGGATGCTTCCTATAAGACTTCTGAGGTTGTTCATAGAGTATTTAATGAGATGTACACGAGCGAACCAACAGGACTTCCTGGAAATGACGACTTAGGAACTATGGGGGCTTGGTATGTATTTGCCTCCGTTGGACTTTATCCAATGATTCCAGGTGTTGCGGGTTTTTCTGTAAATACACCTCAATTTGAAAAAGTAATATTGAATCTTCCCAATGGGGTATTAACCATTAATGGAGGCTCCAAAGAAAACCCTTATATTAATTCCTTGAAAATTAATGGCAAAAAGTACAAGTCAACTTGGATCGATTGGGATTTCATTAAAAATGGTGGAATTATAGATTTCGAGTCTTCTAATATTCCAAACAAAATTTGGGGAATAGATTCTGAATCTCCTAGCTTTGACCAACAATAATTGTGTTTAGGGACACATTCAATTTAATATTTATACATTTAAAAATCAAGTTAACTCATATAGTAAATGAAATTAGTAAAAATTCTGTTGTGTTTTTTTATGATTATATCCACAGAGGTTTGTAGTCAAGACCAACCTATTAGCCTTGTAGATTTTGTGAATCCTTTAGTGGGTTCTGACTCTGCCTTTGAACTGTCTAATGGAAATACTTATCCAGCAATAGCAACTCCCTGGGGGATGAATTTTTGGACTCCACAAACAGGCGAAATGGGTAATGGATGGGGGTATACTTACGACGCTAATAAAATCAGAGGATTTAAGCAAACACATCAACCAAGTCCTTGGATTAATGATTATGCAGCGTTTTCATTATTTCCTGAAACGGGTAAGCTAGAAATTAACGAGGACGAACGGGCCTCATGGTATTCTCATAAAGCAGAAATTAGCAAGCCCCATTACTACAAAGTATACTTAGCAGACTATGATGTTACAACCGAAATAGCGCCAACAGAGCGGGGGGCGCAGTTTCAATTTACATTTCCAAAAACAGATAATGCCCATATTTTAGTGGATGGGTTTTTTAAGGGTTCAATGGTTAAAGTATTTCCTGAAGAACGAAAAATTGTAGGGTATTGTCGCAATAATTCTGGAGGGGTTCCCGAAAATTTTCATAATTATTTTGTCATTTATTTTGATAAAGATTTTGAAACATCACAAACATGGTCCGTCAATAAAAAATCTAAGTTAGAAAACAGTAAATTAAGCCAGGAATTAACGGCTGAAGGCTATCATGTAGGAGCGGTTGTCAGTTTTAAAACAAAGAATAACGAAAAAATAACAGCCAAAGTAGCGTCTTCTTTTATAAGCTTAGAACAGGCAAAATTGAATTTAAAAAGAGAAATCGGTTCGGATACCTTTAATCAAACAAAAACCAAAGCAGCAGCTCTGTGGAATACAGAACTAGGTAGAATAGAAATTGATGGGGGTACAGTTGAACAATACAGAACATTTTACACGGCTCTGTATAGAGTCTTATTGTTTCCAAGAAAGTTTTATGAGCTTAATATCGCTAATGAAATCGTTCATTACAGTCCGTATAATGGTGAGGTTCTGCCAGGCTATATGTTTACTGATAATGGGTTTTGGGACACTTTTAGGGCTGTGTTTCCATTTTTCACTATCATGTATCCCGAGTACACCAGCCAGCTAATGCAAGGTTTGGTTAACACTTATAACGAAAGTGGTTGGTTGCCAGAATGGGCTAGTCCCGGACACAGAGATTGTATGGTAGGGTCCAACTCTGCTATCAATATTGCAGATGCTTATTTGAGAGGGATTCGCGGGTATGATATTGAAACTCTTTACGAAGCAATTATAAAAAACACTAATAGTGTAGGTCCTGTGAGTTCTGTAGGTCGTTATGGAGCGGCAGATTATAATAAACTTGGGTATGTCCCTTATGATGTAGGGATCAATGAGAATGCGGCACGAACCTTAGAGTATGCCTTCGCCGATTGGAGCATAGCCGAATTAGGAGAGGCTTTAAATAAGCCTCAAAAGGAGATTGATTTATTTAGAGATAGAAGTTTAAATTATAAGCAGTTGTTTGATCCAGAGATTGGGTTTATGCGGGGTAAAAACAAAGACGGAACATGGGCCAAAACGTTTACTCCAGACAAATGGGGAGATGCTTTCACTGAGGGTTCTTCGTGGCATTGGACCTGGTGCGTGTTTCACGATCCAATTGGATTGGCAGCTTCTTTTGGCGGGGTAGAAAATATGCGAAATCGTTTGGATGAGGTTTTTACAGCTGCGCCAACGTTTAATGATTCGTATTACGGTCAGCAAATTCACGAAATCACTGAAATGTTAGTGGGAGATATGGGACAATATGCACATGGAAACCAACCCATTCAACACGCGATTTACTTATACAATTGGCTTGAGCAGCCATGGAAAACACAAATGCGAGCAAGAGAAATTATGGATAAATTATATTCATCCGCACCTGATGGCTTGTGTGGAGATGAAGATAATGGGCAAACTTCTGCCTGGTATGTTTTTTCTGCAATGGGTTTTTATCCAGTAACCCCCGGAACTGGACAATATGCGATGGGAAGTCCTCTGTTTAAAAGTGTAAAATTACATCTTCAAAATGGAAACACTTTTGAAATTAAAGCAGCTAAAAACTCCAAGGAAAATATATATGTAAATTCGGTTCGAAAAGGGAAGGTGGTTTATGCTAAAAACTACATCACTTACGACGATATTATGAATGGATCTATTTTTTCTTTAGATATGAGTTCTGAGCCTAACATTAATCTGGGGACTGATAAAACTTCAAAACCATATTCAATGAGTCAGGATTAATGACACAGGAATTAATTTAAAAGTTTCATATGATTAATAAATTAACCTATTTGCTTTTTTCTATCTTCCTTAGTGCTCTTTCTTTTTCTCAAGAAATGAGCGTAAAGAACCCCATAGAACTTAACGCATTGTTCTCGGATCATATGGTCTTACAACAAAGTTCCAAGGTTTCATTTTGGGGAAGCTGTACTCCAAATGATACGCTCAGCGTTAAAGGCAGTTGGGGTGGTAAATCGTCTACATTAGTAGACCCGAATGGAAATTGGAAATTAGATTTAGAAACCCCCAAAGCAGGCGGTCCTTTTACTATTGAAATAGAAACTAAGTTTTATAAAAAATCTTTAGTAGATGTTATGATTGGAGAAGTTTGGCTTGCTTCCGGTCAATCCAATATGGAGATGCCATTAAGAGGTTGGCCCCCTAATGATGTTATTAATAATTCAAAAGAAGAAATAGAAAAGTCAGATTATTCTGAGATTAGAATGTTTACTGTTCAGAGACAGCTTTCATTAAAACCAATGAAAACATTTAAAGGAAGCTGGAAGGCTTCTAGTCCAGAAACTGCTGCTGAGTTCAGCGCAGCTGCTTATTTTTTTGCTCGTAGATTACATAAAACTTTAAACGTTCCTATTGGGATTATTAATTCGAGTTGGGGAGGCACACCTGTAGAGGCTTGGACTAGTAGCCGTCAAGTAAAAAAAACTGGAGATTTTGATAGTATTTTAAACGCTATTAATTTTGTCGATAATCAAAAAGGGATTTCTGATTGGTTTTCAAAATGGAAATCATTAGATATTCCTGTAGGTGATAAACAATGGGATGAATTAGTTGTTTATGACTCTGAATTTAAACAAGTTGATTATGATGATAGCCAGTGGGACGAGGTGTATCTGCCTGGCCAATTTGATGCTATTATCCAAACAGATTTTGATGGGGTTATTTGGTTCCGTAAAACAGTTCATATTCGAGATTTAGATTCAGACTATACACTAGCAATAGAAGCTATTGATGATATGGATGTTATTTACGTCAATGGGAATAAGGTTGGTAGTTTTGCGGGGACTCATTACTCGAACTCAAAAAGAGCCTATAAGGTTCCTAAGACATTTTTAAATAAGGGAGCCAATACGATAGCCATTCGTGCCATTGATGTAGGAGGTCCTGGAACATTCAAAGGCCCTATGTTATTAATTAGCGACTCTGGATCAAAAATTTCATTAAGCGGGTATTGGAACTACAGAATGTCTGCGGAGATTTATAAAAGCAAGTTATATTTGTATGGGACTGAGCACTTAAATTTAAATGATAAACCCACTAGTATTAAAGTTAACCCAAAACTTCCAACAGTACTATTTAATGCTATGATTCATCCATTGGTACCCTATACAATTAAAGGGACTATTTGGTATCAAGGAGAAGATAATGTCGGTCGTGCAGAACAATATAAGCGACTGTTCCCCGGAATGATTAGCGATTGGCGTGAAAAGTGGAATTACGATTTCCCATTTTACTTTGTTCAAATTGCGCCGTTTCAATACCACGGAGAAAACAATACAGCTTTGGATCAATCTCAAAAATTAAGAGAGGCTCAACGAATAACCCTGAATACAAAAAATACAGGAATGGTTGTGACTATGGATATTGGAAACTTCAATAACATCCATCCTTCAAATAAACAAGCGGTTGGAAATAGACTAGCAGGGTTGGCCTTGCTCAATGATTATGGAAAGCAGATAGTAGCCTCAGGCCCCTTGTTTAAAGGGATAAAAAGACAGGCAGATATACTGGTTGTTAATTTTGATCAAATCGGCAGTAGCTTGATTTCTAAAGGCAATTTAAGGGGTTTTGAAATAGCAGGAGCCGATAAGGTATATAAGACTGCAGAGGCTAAAATTATAAATAATACGATTGAACTTTCTGCTTCTACAGTTTCTAATCCTAAATATGCAAGATACGGATGGAGTGATAAAGCGGTCCCTTGCCTTTTTAATTTTGAAGGGCTTCCAGCATCTTCATTTACATCTGAATAAAAATATGAGTTTATTAAAGCCAATTTACAGACATTTTTATCTAGTAGTGAGTATTTTCTTGTTGAGCCTTTATTCCACAAGTGTTCATTCCCAACAACAGCCTACACGATCTTCAGCTGCGTACCAATCTAGACTAGAAATTATAGAATCTAAAATAGATAGTATACTCTCTTTACTGACTCTAAAAGAAAAGGTTTCTATGTGTCACGCACAATCTCAATTTAGTTCACCCGGAATCCCACGATTAGGAATTCCTGAGTTATGGATGTCCGATGGACCTCATGGAATTCGAGCTGAAATTAATTGGTCTAATTGGGATTATTCTGGTTGGACAAACGATTATATTACTGCTTTCCCTGCATTAACTTGTCTTGCTGCAACTTTTAATCCGTCCCTGTCAAATCAATATGGAGCTAGTATTGGAGAAGAAGCACGCTACCGAAAAAAAGATGTATTGTTAGGGCCAGGCGTGAATATTTATCGCACTCCGCTTAACGGAAGAAATTTTGAATATATGGGTGAAGACCCTTATTTAGCATCCACAATGGTAGTTCCTTATATTAAAGGAGTACAAAACAATGGGGTTGCAGCCTGTGTTAAACACTTTGCATTAAACAATCAGGAGTTATGGAGGAATCATATTAATGTTCAGGTAAGTGATAGGGCATTGTATGAGATCTATTTGCCTGCATTTGATGCCGCTGTAAAACAAGGTGAGGCTTGGTCTATAATGGGCGCTTATAATCAGTTCAGGGGGCAACACTGCAGTCATCATGAACTTCTTTTAAATAAAATACTTAAAAAGGACTGGGCTTTTGATGGAGTTGTTGTTTCTGATTGGGGAGGTACACATAACACCAATGAAGCAGCTCTTTACGGTCTTGATATAGAAATGGGGTCTCCAATTGACAAGCAAACATCACCAAGACAAGCATTTGATGCTAATTTCCTTGGTACTTCATTTTTAAATTTATTGAAAAGTGGAGAGATTGATGAACGTATTTTGGATGATAAAGTGCGAAGAATTCTACGTTTGATGATGCGTACTACTTTAGACTTTATGAGGCCGTTAGGTAAAATTAATAATATAGAACATAGTATGGTAGCTCGCCAAGTAGCCATAGAAGGAGTTGTTCTTTTGAAAAATAAGGATAATTTTTTTCCATTAAATACTACTCAGAAATTAACAATTGCTGTGATTGGTGAAAATGCGGTAAAATCTATGACTACCGGTGGTGGCTCTTCAGAGCTAAAAGCTAATTATGAAATCTCTCCTCTAGAGGGTATAAAAAAGCGTTTTAAAAACGCTTCTATAATTTTTTCAAAAGGATATACTTCAGAAGACACAAATCAAAGCCGTAAATCACTTATTAATGAGGCTCTAGTAACAGCGTCTATGGCAGACGTAGTACTTTTTTTTGGAGGGTTAAACAAAAACAGAGGTCAGGATTGTGAAGCAGCAGATCGCGAAGAACTTAAACTCCCATACAATCAAGATTACTTAATTGCCGAATTGCAAAAAGTTAATCCTAATATTGGTGTTGTATTAGTAAGTGGAAACGCGGTTAGCATGCCATGGATTTATGATGTTAAGACTGTTTTTCAAGCTTGGTATTTAGGGAGCGAAGCTGGAAATGCAATCGCCGATATTATTAGTGGTGATTCAAATCCTTCTGGAAAATTGCCATTTTCGTTTCCAGTCAAACTAAGTGATAACTCGGCACATTTTTTTGGTGAATTGTCTTATCCTGGAGACGGCGAAACACAATATTATAAAGATGATATTTTAGTGGGGTATAGATGGCACGATACTAAAAATATTAGACCGTTATTTTCATTTGGACATGGATTGTCTTACTCATCCTTTGAAATTACAGACATTAAATCTGATAAGAAAATTTATGAAGCTAGTGATAGTATAAATATAACATACAAGCTTAAAAACACAGGAAGTAAGGATGGTGCTGAGGTTGTTCAGGTTTATGTTGGTAAATCAAATTCGAAAGTAACAAGAGCATTAAAAGAGCTTAAAGGATTTAAGAAAACTTTCTTGAAGTCTGGTAAACAAACAAAAGAAGAGATTATAATAAATGTTTCTGATTTATCATTTTATAATGAGTCGATTTCTGGTTGGGATTTAGAACGTGGAGACTATGCTATTTATGTTGGGAATGCTTCAAATGCTATATCTAAATTGATGATAATTAAGATCAAATAACAGTGATTTAAATAGATTGAAATTTATGGGCAGCTTGGTGCTTACATTAACTCATTTGGAATCTGTTTAATAACGTCTTTATAGGTACTTGGAAAATTATCACCCATAATTTTATTATACCTAATAATATAATCATTAAACTGTTTTTTAGCCTTGAAAGTTAAGTCCATATTGTGAAGTGTGTGGATCCTATAATAAAAGGCAGTTTCATTCAATGAATCAATATTAAATAGAATTTCTGTTAACGGAATTATAGGGGTATACTCTTTGTTCGAATACAATCGTTTTATTTGGTTTGGAATGATTTTTATAATTTCATACTCGAAATTCTTCTTTACTTTATCAAAACATTCATCATTAATAGATAACAAAAATTTCCCTGGACTAATTAGATTTGTTAGTTTATCTAAGGAGTTATAATCTAGTAAATCATTTCGTAATGAGTCTAATTGAGTCGAGAAATTAAAATAATCACAATAAAATTCATCGCCTATTTCCATAAAAAAGAGTCTCTTGGAGTAAATAAGTTCTAAGCCATCAACATCTTTAAGGATGTTTCTTAATTGACTAATAATTACATTTTTTAAGTTTTTAGCTTTTTGTGGTGTGCTTTCAGGCCAAAGGGTAGAGTGAATTTTTTCTGATGTTAAGCCGTTAACATCTTTTTGTTTACTGCTAAAAAGTAACAATAAAAAAAGTTGTCTAATCTTGGGGCTAAACAAGTAGGAAATATCTTTTTTATTTCTATCAATAATTCTAAAACTGCCAAATAAATAAGTGGAATTAGCACTTATTTTTGTTTTCGCTTCTTTTATGTTAGGCTTTAAAATGTTTTGAATTTGAATTTTGAAAGCATCTTTTTTCTTCTTTCGTATTTTATTTAAATACTTTAAATAGTATAAAATCGCTGTCATTAATATGAGTACAATAATTATTAAAATAGTTTTATAACTTGATTTTGTTTCAATAAGATATATTTTCTCTTTAGAAACAGGTTGACCATTTAAAGAGTAGATATTAATTTTACTACTTCCGTCTCCTTTAAACTCTTGTGTAGTACAAAAAAACTGATTCGTTGATTTATTTAGGTAAAGGTTAGCATTAGTTCTGATTTTTTCAGAGATCATAGGAATTGAATCCCCAAATATTTTGTGACTTCCGTCCTTAATAGAATACTTATACAATTTTAAAAAAGTAGAAGGAATATATTCTGAATAGCCAAGGGTGTAAAATAAAGAGGCGTCTTTATTTAGGACTAAACTTCTTGAAGACACCATTTTTATATTGTCTTGTTTAGACTCCCAAAGCTTTTGAATTTCTTTAGTTTCTAGGTTAACTTTGTAGCAGTCATAGTAATACTTTTTTCCAACACTTTGCTCTCCCGTTTTATTTCCTTGTCCTCCAAATAATAATAAGTTCTGTTCATCTATTTGAGTCATTCCAGAGAAAAATCGAGGAGAAATAACATCTCCTGTAAACGTAATCGTGTTCCACTTGTCGCTGTTAATATCGTATGAGTTGAATGCATTGGTGTACTTCTGGTTACCATAGCCTCCAAATATCAAATACTCCTCTGTATTTGGGTTGAAAATCCCGTTGTGATGATGCCTTTGTTGAGAAAGCCTCAGTGAACTAATCTCAGTCCAGTACTCTGGATTTACCAAGTCAATGGCTGCAATTGTTGATTTGTCATCCAAAACATCATATAATTCGTAAACATATAATTTGTTATTGTCTGGGTCTAGAAAGCTAGTTCCAAGTCGCATAGGAACTGCTAATGAATTTTTAAAGTTATGTACGGTGCTTTTTTTGTTTACATGGTTATAAAAAGTTAAACTATCTTTATTTTGATAAATAAATCTATTGTTATTTTCGTCAAAAGTTATAGAAGTTACTTGCTCAAATGACTTAGTGCTTATTAGTTTCCAATTGTAAGATTCTGTAATTAACCAGTTAGGATGGTCAACTTCCCCATAAAGATCTCCATTAGAATCGGATACATCATTCCCATAACTCTCATTGAAATCAAAAATATATTTTTCATTTTTATTTACAACTATTAAATCTTTAATAGCCATTAGAGGTACGTCTATAACACTGCCATGTTTTCCAAAATAAATTTCCGGAACGATAGTGTTTCTAAACTCATTTTCGTTGGATGAAAACAACTTGTCATTAACTATAAGTGTGATTTTTTTGGAAGTATAATTAAAGTTCAATGATATATTAATCCATTTTCTAGATCCAATCATTTCTTTTTTTATGGGGACAGAAATTAATTTTTTAACGCCGTCTAAATTTAATCTAAGTTCTCCACTACCACCTTCATTATCAATGTATGCCAATGAATACGAGATAGGGTTGCTCTTGTCTTTTATATTTAAAACATATCCAAATATTTTTGAATCTATAACAGATAAATCGAAATCAATACTAAAATTCCCTGAAAAATTTGGTTCATCGTGTACAAACACATTGTAGGAAGTTCTATCAACAATAGAACTCTCGCTGGAGTTAAAGCGTATGCCTTGAGTATGTCCTAAAACAGGTAACAAGATTAGGCTGTAAAATAGTAATTTGATTAAAAACTTTGTCATGCTTAATTAAGAACAATTTCTTATTTGTGAAGTTAATTAATTATTTCTAATCAATGAAATAATTATTTAATTTTAAAGTGTCAATAGTTTGACATAGACAACCCTGAACTGATAATCAGGATATGAATAGAATTACAATATTTTTTTTATTTCATTTTTTTCTATTGTGGCCAACTATCATAGATTGTATTTAATTACTTAGCTGTTTTAAAGCGATGCTTGAATCGTTTGTGGGGAAATTACATGAATTATTGACACAGACATAAATCATAGTACTACCTTGAATAAATCGATTTTTTAATAACGGAAATTCGGCTTCATTTTCACTGAACGATTTGTTCTTTATGTCAGAGACTCTACCGCATATTACTTTATTGGGAATATAGTGTTTATTAACTTCTTTAATTTTTTGAATAGCATCTTCTCCAACAATGGCTAGTTCATAAAAACTGCCACTTAAATGGGTGTATATATCCAACCAGTTAGAATATGAAGACGGATAATTTTCAATTAAGGGCGCTATATTGTGCACCATTTGACGACTTGTTTTTAAGTAGTTTGCGTCCTCAAAAAAATGACCAAGTTTAGTTAAGTTTTTTGCCATTATAGAATTTGAACTAGGTATGACATTATCTTCAAGTTCTGTTTTCTTAGTTATAAGTTTAGAGTCAATATCTGAAGTGAAAAAGAACATATTTGAATCCTTATCATAAAAATGTTCAAATGTATAATCGGAAAGTTTTTTTGCAAGTAGGACCCATTTATCTTCTAGTGAAACTTCATATAGTGAAATGTAAGCTTCTATTAGGGTAGCATAGTCTTCCAAATAAGCATTAATGGTTGCTTTTTTGTTTTTATAACTTCGAAATAAACTTCCGTCGTTTTTTATAATATTTTCTTCTAAAAATGAGGCGTTTTTAAGAGCTATATCTAAAAAATGATTATCATTGAAAACCCGATATGCATCTATATATCCCTTTAGCATGAGAGCATTCCAAGAGGTTAGTATTTTATCGTCTAAACGTGGCGGTTGTCTTTTAGCCCGTTCAACTAACAGTTTGTTTTTCCATTGATCTACTATTTTTTTTAGATCAGTAATCTCAATATTGTTTAAAATAGCAAATTCATCATCAGTTTTAGATCTAATTAAATTATAGGCGTTGTTCTCCCAAAAACCATACTCGTTAATATTGTAATACTGAGAGAATAGTTCAAACTCTGATCCAATTATCTTTTCAAGTTCTTCTTTTTTCCATACATAAAACGCACCTTCTTCTAGTTCATTTTCTTCGTTCATACTATCTGCATCCAAAGAGGCGTAGAATCCGCCGTTTTCATGCAACAGTTCACGTTCAATAAATTCCAAGGTGTTGTAAACTGTTTCTTTATAGAGTTCATTTTTATTGATCAAATAAGCGTCCGAATATAAACTAACTAATTGACCATTATCATAAAGCATTTTTTCGAAATGAGGTATATGCCATTTTTCATCAACTGAATATCTTGCAAATCCTCCTCCAACTTGGTCAAAAATTCCGCCATAGGCCATTTTTGTTAGTGTTGTGTTTACATATGCTTGCAGGTTACTGTTTTTAGTTTTGTAGGCATGTCGCATTAAAAACTGGTAATTTGTAGGCATTGGGAATTTTGGAGCCCTGTTAAGTCCTCCAAAATCAATGTCAAAAAATGCGCTCCATTTATCTACACATTGTTGTATATACTCTTCAGAAAAAATAATTTCATTTTTATTTGGAATCACCAAGTTTGACTGCTGAACGCCCTCAGTGAGCTTCTCAGCATAATCAATTATTTTAGTAGAATCCTTTTGATACAAATCTGATATTTGTTCTAAAGCACTTACCCAGTTTTCTTTAGTAAAATAGGTCCCTCCCCATACAGGTCTGCCGTCTGGCAAGGCGATGCAGTTTAATGGCCAGCCGCCGCCGCCAGTAATAAGTTGAACCGCATTCATGTATACTTGGTCAACATCTGGCCGTTCTTCTCTGTCTACTTTTATATTGATGAAGTTATTATTCATGATGTCAGCAACTTCTTCGTTTTCAAAACTTTCGTGCTCCATTACATGGCACCAATGGCAAGCTGAATAGCCTATAGAAATTAAAATTAATTTATTTTCTTTTTTAGCTAATGCTAAAGTTTCGTCATTCCATGCATACCATTCTACTGGGTTATGAGCATGTTGAAGTAAATAAGGGCTTGTCTCATTTATTAAGCTATTTGTAAACTTATGTTTTAGCATTTTGGAGGTGTCTTTATTATTACAATTAAGTAATAGGATGGAGAAAACAAGAAGGGACAAATATTTCATCTTTATAAAATCAAATCAAGAAAATACGATTGATACTTTATGGTATCAATTAAGGTTACAATTTAAAAATATTTATTTAGTTTTTGTCCCAATTTAGACTCTATTTTTTTAGTAGTTTTCCGTGTATTACTAAAGTTTTAGTCTTTGAGTTTAATTATTTTCAATCTTTTATGGCGTCGCATAAAACTTTGAATAATATGTTGGGCATCCTTATTGTGTTCCATTGGAGTGATGATAGACTTTAATACTTCTGTAGTATTGATTTGAAAGTTTAAGTTGTAATAAGCAAACCCTTTAAATACGCCGTTTTCGATGAGTACGGCACTTCGTTCGTCTACATCACGTCCATAATCTACAAGAATCATATTTTGATCTTTAAATGTATTGGACTCAATAAGCTTTAAAACACGTTTATTATAAATTTCATTAGTCTCTTTAGAAATACAGGCACCAGCACAAGTTTTTATATCGTATCCAAAACAAGCATTTTCTGTTTTATACAAGCCACATAGTTTTTGGCACAGTTGGTTCTTTTCAATAATTTTATTCAAAAAGCTTTTACCGCTATCATTATTAGAAAAAGTTGTAATTGGTTTTTGGTTGCCTTTTATTCTATCAATTTTTAAATTAATATAGCCGTTAGTGTCTATGAAACTAAATAAACCATGGGTAAATATTGTGCGTCTAAGTGCCCGGTTAAATTTGGGCTTATTTCGTTTAATTTCTTCACTTTCTTTTAAAAGAGCAACTAATTCACTTCCAGTTTCGTCGTAAGTGACTGTCGCCACTTCTAGTTGAATTTTTTTTGATTTTGTTGTCTGCCCAGTAAAGTGCTGACTAATTCTACTTTTAATATTTTTACTTTTTCCAATATATACAATCTCACCATCTGCCTTATGAATGTAATAAACTCCTGTAACAGCCGGTAGCTTGGAAATTATTTCTGTTAACTTAGGTTCCATCTGATGTTTAGGGTCTAAGCGAATAGCGGCTTTGACAATTGTTTTTTCAACATCCTTATCAAGCAACATCTTAAAAAGCTTAACAGTGGCTGTTGCATCTCCAGCAGCCCTGTGGCGGTCACTTACAGGGATTCCTAGCGAACGCACCAGCTTACCTAAACTGTAGGAGGGAAGGTCTGGAATTAATTGTTTGGAAAGTTCTACAGTACATAAGTTTTCACGTTCAAAACTGAAGCCGAGGCGTCGAAATTCGGTTTTTAAGATTCGGTTATCAAACTGGGCATTGTGTGCCACCAATACACAGCCTTCTGTGATTTCTACAACACGCTTTGCAATTTCATAAAACTTTGGAGCAGATCGTAGCATTTTGCTGTTAATACCTGTTAGATTGACTACAAATGGTTGAATGTCACGTTCGGGGTTTACCAAACTGATGAACTGGTCAACAATAGTGTGGCCATCAAATTTGTAGATAGCAATTTCAGTAATGCCTTCTTCATTAAACTTTCCTCCGGTAGTTTCTATGTCTAATACTGCGTAAATAATAGTGTTTTAATTAGTGTAATTTCTTGCTCCAAAGATACTACTTCCCACGCGAATCATTGTACTCCCATTTTCAATTGCTAAAGGATAATCTCCACTCATTCCCATAGATACAACCTTAAGGTTTTCTTCTGTATTTTTTAAACTATCAAAATCACTTTTGAGTAGCGTGAACTCCTCTGTTATTTGTGCCGTATTCTCAGTAAAACTAGCCATTCCCATCACGCCAACTATGGCTATGTTTTTTAAACTTTTATAATGCTCCGATTTCAAAATTTCATGTGCTTCTTTGGAAGTCATCCCAAACTTCGTGTCTTCTTGCGCTATTTTAAGTTGTAATAAACAGTTAATTACTCGTTGGTGTTTTGCTGCTTGTTTATTGATTTCATTAAGTAATTTCAAACTATCTACTCCATGAACTAAATCGACAAATGAAGCCATGTATTTTACTTTGTTTCTTTGTACATTCCCAATCATATGCCATTGTATGTCTTTAGGCATTTGTTGATGCTTTTCAGCCATTTCTTGAATTTTGTTTTCTCCAAATATGCGTTGTCCTGAGTCATAGGCCTCCATTAAATCTTCAACGGGTTTTGTTTTAGAAACAGCCACCAATGTTACATGGCTTGGAAGCTGTATTTTAATTTGAGTTAAATTATTTTTTATAGACATCTTTAAAATTCGTATATAGTGTTTCCGCTTCTTAATTTAGGGTAAATATAGGTGCTTTTAGGGGGCATAACAGCTTTGGAGTCTGCAATAGCCTTTAGCTCTTGTATTTGTATGGGGAAAAGGCCGAATCCAACAGCTTGATTTCCTGAGTCTATAGCCGTTTTAATTTGGTTCATACTGTCTTTTCCATGTACATAACTAATACGCTTGTCAGTCCTAATATTTGTGATCCCTAAAATGGGTTCTAAAAGTTTAGTTTGCAGGATGTACGTATCTAGTTGGCTAATAGCTGTTCCGATTTCTTGCTTTGATTTTCGTAAAGATAAGGAATAAAACCTGCCTGCTAAGTACATTGAAATCTCGTGTTTTTTAGAACTTATATAGGGCTGGTGTCCTTTTTTTTTAACTTCAAAAGTCAGCTTAACTTTTTCTAAGAATTCTTCAGAAGTTAACCCATTTAAATTTTTTATTAATCTGTTATAGTCATAAATTTTAAGTTGTTTCTCTGGGATTAAATAACTTAAAAAATGGGTGTAAGCAGCATCTTTATGGTTTGAACAATCTTCATCTATTTCAGCCGCTAAAAGTGCTGAAGAAGCTGAGCGATGATGGCCGTCTGCAATATAAAGTGAGGGTATCTTTTTGAATGCTGTTTGGATAAAATCAACATCCATCATATGATCAATACACCAAATTTTGTGACTTTCATTTTCTGTGTCCCATGACTGTATTTCCCTAGCATTTTCTTTTGCATTTTGAATTCCTTTTTCAATAATCGAATCATCAGGAAAAGTCAGTAAAATAGGAGCTGCATTAAAACGCACGGCTTTCAAATAAGATTTAAAAGTTTTTTCTCGTTTTGTAATAGTAGCTTCATGTTTTTTTATCACGTTTGTGTTGTAATCTTTCACACTTGCTCCTGCGATAATCCCACAAAATAAATGACCATCTCCTTGTACTGTTTCATAAATATAGAAAGCGGGTGTTTCATCCTTAATTAATACGTTTGTGGCCTTGAAATCTTCGTATTTATTTTTCACCAACATATAACGCTCCGCTTTTGTCATTGAGTCACTTAAGTGTTTCTTTAAATGAATAATACTCAAAAATGAAAGAGGATTTTTAGCCAGTGTATTTTGTAATTCTTCTTCTGTGTAGTTTTTGTAGGACTTAGAACTAAAATATTGAAGGTGTTTTTTACTAGGTCGTACGGCTTTAAAGGGGACTATATGTGCCATTTTCAATTATAGATTGGGAGGTTATGAAAATTGTTGAGCTACAATAATTGCTTTTCGGTCATTCGCGTAATTATAAAAGCCCTCACCTGATTTGATTCCATGCTTTCCTGCTTGGACCATGTTTACTAAAAGAGGATTGGGTGCATATTTTGATTTTTTAAATCCGTTGTACATCACTTCTAAAATAGATAGACAAACGTCTAAACCAATAAAGTCTGCCAATTCTAAAGGCCCCATTGGGTGTGCCATACCAAGTTTCATGATGGTATCAATTTCTTTAACTCCTGCAACTCCCGAATGTAATGTTTCTATGGCTTCATTGATCATAGGCATTAAAATTCGGTTAGCCACAAACCCAGGGTAGTCATTAACTATCACTGGAGTCTTTCCAATTTCTTCAGCTAAATTTTTAGTAAAATTTAATACGGTTTCTGAAGTGTTGTATCCAACTATAATTTCTACCAATGGCATGATTGGCACAGGATTCATAAAGTGCATTCCAATCACCTGTTCTGGTCTTGAAGTCACTGCTGCAATTTGTGTGATAGATATAGATGAGGTATTGGTTGCCAAAATGGTGTCTTCTGGACATGCAGCATCTAACTGTTTAAATATATTAAGTTTTAAATCAACATTTTCAGTAGCAGCTTCAATTACTAAACTAGCATATTCTACGCCTTCAGTAATTTCAGTGAAGGTTGAGATGTTTGAAAGCGTTTGAAGTTTAGTAGCCTCTTCAATCTTTCCTTTAGAAACTAAGCGGTCTAAGTTTTTTGAAATAGTTTGAAGTGCTTTACTAAGTGCTTCTTGGTTGACATCAATAAGCTGAACCTTATAGCCAGATTGTGCAAATGTATGTGCTATACCATTACCCATAGCTCCGGCTCCAATAACTGCAATATTTTTCATAAGTGTGTATGTTTAAAAACAATCTATAATTTGATAAGCGACTCTTAAAGCATCTGTACCATCTCTCAAAGTAACTACAGGTTTTGATTGATTGTTTATGGCATCCGAAAAGCTTTCTAACTCTTCCAAAATAGCATTATTTGGTGCTATTTCAGGGGTTTCAAAATAAATTTGTTTTTTTATGCCTTCTGCATTTTGTAATACCATATCAAAATCTCCAGGCTTTTCTGGTGCATTTTTCATTTTTACCACCTCCACTTTTTTCTCTAAAAAGTCTACACTTATGTAGGCATCTTTTTGGAAAAAACGACTTTTTCTCATGTTTTTCATGGAAATACGGCTTGCCGTAAGGTTGGCTACGCAGCCATTCTCGAATTCTATCCGAGCATTAGCAATGTCTGGAGTTTCGCTTATCACAGAAACGCCACTCGCTGTTATGTTTTTAACAGCTGATTTAACAACACTTAAAATGATGTCAATATCATGAATCATTAAGTCTAATACCACAGGAACATCGGTGCCACGGGGATTAAATTCAGCTAGTCGGTGAGTCTCTATAAACATAGGGGATTTAATATCGTCTTTAACAGCTATAAATGCGGGATTAAAACGTTCTACGTGTCCTACTTGGCCTCTCAGGTTGTTCTCGTTCACTAAAAGACGAATATGTTCAGCCTCTTCAACTGTATTAGTTATTGGTTTTTCAATAAAAACGTGTTTTCCTTTAGTAATCGCTTTTATAGCACATGTATAGTGAGAAAGGGTGGGAGTTACAATATCTATAACATCAACGGCTTCAATTAAGGCTTCTATTGAACTATAGTAGGTGTATCCAAATTCTTTTTCAACCTTTTTGCCATTTGATTCATCAGGATCATAAAACCCCACAAGATCATATTTTTCAGATTGCTGAAGTAATTTAAGATGAATTTTCCCTAAGTGACCAGCACCTAAAACGCCTGCTTTTAGCTTCATAATTAAGATTTTATGTAAAACTATGGTTTTTTTACAGCTTTTATTTAATATGCCTATTAAAAATAAAATAAAAAATGTTAAAATATAACTAGGCCAGATATATATATTATATCCGTCCATAAACCAAAACTCATTTATCATATTATCACCTTATATTTGAAATTTCATTAAGGTTTAATTTCAAAATTAACGCCTCACATTTTTTCTCAATTAGTTTAGTTTTTACATTAAGTATAATGATATATGAGGCAAATAAGCAAAATCCAATAATCATTAGAATTAAGGGTAAAAGCATTTGTCCATCTATAGTTGGGCCATCAAATTTTAATAAGCTCGAAGGCTGGTGTAATGTATGCCACCAATCTACTGAGAACTTTATAATAGGTAAATTTATAATTCCTACTATTGCCAGTACAGCAGCAGATTTTGATCCATCAATTTTTCTTTCAAATGCATTTGATAATAAAATATAACCTATGTAAAAGAAAAATAAAATAAGCATAGATGTCAATCGGGCATCCCATACCCACCAAGTACCCCACATTGGCTTTCCCCACAAAGATCCTGTTACAAGAGTTAATAAGGAGAATAAAGCTCCAATAGGTGCTGTTGCACGCGACATTAAATCAGCTAAAGGATGCTTCCAAACTATGTAAAAAATAGATGAAATTGCTAGAAGCAAATATAATCCAGAGGCTAGCCAAGCAGAAGGAACATGGACATACATAATTCTTACAGCATGTCCCTGTTGATAATCTTTTGGGCTATCATAAAGTCCAAAATATAAGCCCAAGATAATAGTTATTAATGATGCTAAAAGTAGAACAGGCTGCATCTTATTTGTAATTCTATTAAATCTATTTGGATTAGCCAACCAATCAAACATACGCTTTAAACTTCCATAAAATTATATAGATTTTAAAAAGTTTTATCATATATTTCTCCGAAGTAAACTTTCTTACCTACTTATTGCTATTCTTATTAATATAGCGGAAATAAATGGCGATATAACAAGGTATATTAAGCTAAACGCGATTAATAAAAATAAATTAGGCAAAGGAGAAAGTCCTATTTTAATTGCTTCATTAACACCTACTCCAAATATTAAAATAGGAATAATTAAAGGTAAAATAATTACAGGTAATAAAATATTTCCTCTTCTTGCTCCTAGAATTAAAGCAGCACCAATGATGCCTATAAAGCATATACTTAATCCTCCAATTGACATACTTAATATAAGCCATGGTATTTGATTGAATTCTAAACCTAGTAATATAGCAAATATTGGAGAAGTTATAATTAAAGGAATTATTACAATTATCCAATGAGAAATACTTTTAGCTAATAAGACTATTTCTAATGGAATTGGACTTGTAGCAATTTGATCAAGCCAACCATTAGTATAGTCTCTTTGTATCATTTTTTCTAAAGATGGAATTATTGCTATTATTAATCCTATCCATAGAACAGCATTGGAAACAATATCTAGTTTCTCTTGTATTGGACCAATTCCCATAGGGAATAATATAATTATTAAAAGCATAAAACCAAAAATTGAAACAATGTCAAATAATGAACGAGAATTTATTAATATGTCTCTTTTAATGTGACTTATAAATAAATATATCCAATTTAATTCTTTGTTATTCATATTGTTTTTGTATTTCTTAATTTGTCTATATCAAAAGTTTCATAATTTTTTATTAAACTTTCTTTGTCATGGCTGGCGATTAAGATTGAGCCTTTCATTTTAATAAACTTTGAAAGTAAATTTTGTAATAAAAGATAACTAGAATGATCCAGTGCATTAGTAGGTTCATCTAAGAGCCAAAAATCTACTTCATTAAAAAAACTAAAATATAATCTTGCTAAGGCGGCGCGCTTTTTCAACCCATCTGAACATTGGGATATATAAAAATTCATATATTGTTGCATTCCAACGCTCTCTAGAGCCAAAATAAGATTTTCTTCATTTGTATCCCATCCTTTAATCTTTACCCAAGCTAGAAGGTTTTCTTTAACTGTTAGTTCATCTGATAAACCATTTTTATTATCTATAAAAATTAGTTTTCTAATCCATTGTTCTTTTGCATGAAAAATATTAACCCCATTTTGATTTATTTCTCCACCTTCTATAGGTGTTAAGCCAGCTATTGTTCCTGTCTCTTATACACATCTGACGC
>OJFB01000058.1_pt1 | contig 28516 bp, 26 predicted proteins | sample 1593811 | NCBI WGS metagenome assembly OJFB01 (sample SAMN05416736, study PRJEB24817) | seawater metagenome | isolation source: Sea water | place: Canada:Atlantic | collected 2013-07
AACTCAATTATTTCAGATAAATATTTTATAAGGCAAATCGGAAACAGAAGATTGGGTATTGGTTGTGATCAATTAATGATGATTGAAAACACATCAAAAAAAGATAATTTTAAAATTAAAATGTATAATAGTGATGGATCTGAGACAGGCGCTTGTGGAAATGGAACAAGATGTGTAGCAGATTATATAATGAATAAAGAAAACTTAAACACAGTTAATATAGAAACAATATCTGGTGAATTGAAGTGTTCTCGATCTGAAAATGGAATCAAAGTTAATATGGGATTGCCTAAATTTAGTTGGCAAGATATCCCGCTTGTATATGAAACTGATACTTTAAAAGTTGCATTAGATGAATTTAATGCTTGTTGTATTTCGATAGGTAACCCTCATGCAGTAATATTTATGTCTAATTTAAGTGAACTTGAAAATTTAAATTTAGAATTGATAGGTCCTCGTTTAGAAAAAAATTCTATATTTCCTGATTTTGCCAATATTGAATTTGCATGTGTTGCAAAAAAAGGGATTATTAGAATGAGAGTTTGGGAGAGAGGTGTTGGCATCACATCTGCTTGTGGATCTGGGGCTTGCGCAACTTCTATAGCTGCTTCTTTATTAGGATTAAGCTCAAAAGAAAATCAAATTATTTTAGATGGTGGTAATTTATTTGTTAAATGGTTAGAAGATCAAACTGTAACATTATCCGGCCCTACAGAAAAAGTGTTTGAAGGAATAATAGGTATTTAGTTGTCAATCTCTGATAAAAAAACAAACTCTTCACCAGAAATAAAAACATTTGGATGTCGATTAAATATCTGGGAAAGCCAGGTTATTAATGATCATGCAAGCAAGTATGGACTTGGTGATTTAATTATATTTAATACATGCGCAGTAACCAGTGAAGCAGAACGTCAAGCTAGACAAGCAATTAGATCAGCAAAAAAAAATAGACCTGATGCTAAAATTTTAGTTACAGGTTGTGCTGCACAAATTAATCCTAAAAAATGGTCAGAAATGGCTGAAGTCAATTATGTTGTCGGTAACAAAGAAAAATTAGAAGATGATTTTTGGAGCAACTTTGAAAAGTTAGATCATAATAAGTCTGATAAAAAGATATTTGTTTCAGATATAATGAAAGTTAAAGAAACTTCAGAGCATTTGATAGATTCATTTGATAATCATACTAGAGGTTTTATTCAAATACAAAATGGATGTGATCATAGATGTACTTTTTGTATAATTCCTTTTGGAAGAGGCCCAAATAGATCTGTATCAACTCAAAGTATTATTAATTCAATAAGATCCCTTTTAGATACTGGTGTTAAAGAAATTGTGTTAACTGGTGTCGATATGACTTCTTGGGGTAATGACATTTTTGGAAAGCCTAGTTTAGGAATGTTAGTAAAAAAAATATTAAAAAATTTACCAGATTTACCAAGATTGAGACTATCTTCAATTGATCCGGCAGAAGTTGACTTTGAACTAATGGATGCATTTGAGCATGAAAAAAGATTAATGCCACACATTCATTTATCAATTCAGCATGGCGAAGACATCATTTTAAAAAGAATGAAAAGAAGACACTTATATAGAGATGTAATTAATTTTGTTAATGAGGTAAGAAGACGAAGAAATGACGTTGTTTTTGGCGCAGATTTTATTGCTGGATTTCCTACAGAAGACCAAAACGCTCATATGAAAAGTCTGAAGCTGATTAATGAGGCTGGCATCACTTATGTTCATGTTTTTCCTTATTCAGATAGAGAAGGAACACCTGCGACAAAAATGCCTAAAGTATTAAAAGCAGATATTAAAAAACGTGCAAGTGAGCTTAGGAAATTAGGAGAAAGTCAGTATAAAACTTTTTTATTAAAACAAATAGGTACTAAGCAAAATATTCTTATAGAAAAAAACGGATCAGGATATTCTCCGAATTTTTTAAAAACTTATTTTAATGAAGTAATTAATGCTGGCGAAATAGTATCAGCAGAAATAATTGGCTCTAATTCAAAAGGATTGATAGGTAAGGCCACCTGAGCAAACAGAAGTTTTTGAAAATATATTATGAGATAAAAAATGGCATTGAATTGGTTTAAAAAATTAAAAAGTGGATTAAGTAAATCAGCATCTAAAGTAGATAATGCAATTTCCTCAATAACTGGAAAAAAAACTGTTGATAAAGAAGAATTAGATAATATTGAAGATCATCTCATATTAGCTGACCTAGGTGTAGAAGTAGCGTCTAGAATTACTAAACGAATAAAAGAGCAAAAATTTGAATTAAATGAAAAAAAAGAAATTACAAAATTAGATATATCTGAGACTTTAGCTTCAGAAATAGAGAAAATTTTATTACCTTGCGAATCAAATATTTTTGATAAATTTAAATCTAAACCACATGTAATTTTGCTTGCTGGTGTAAATGGTTCAGGAAAGACTACAACTGCAGGCAAAATTGCAGAAAAATTTAGATTAGATAATAAAACAGTAGTTCTGGCTGCAGCAGATACTTTTAGAGCTGCAGCTGTTGCACAGTTGGAAACTTGGGCTGATAGAACAGGAGCAAAAATAGTTTCAGGATTAGATGGGGGTGATTCTGCAGCTGTTGCATATAAGGCCGTAGAAAAAGCAAAAAACGAAAATATAGATATAGTTATTATTGATACTGCAGGAAGGTTACAAAATAAAAAAGATCTTATGGAAGAATTAACAAAGACTTGTAGGGTTGTTTCTAAATTAGACCCTGACGCTCCACATCAAAAAATAGTAGTTTTAGATGGAACAGTTGGTCAAAATGCCCATTCCCAATTAAAAATATTCAATGATTCTATAGGATTAACTGGTATGATTATAACTAAACTAGATGGAAGTGCAAAAGGTGGAGTAGTCGTATCATTAGCAGAAAAATTTAAAATTCCAATTCACGCTGTTGGAGTTGGTGAAGGTTTAGATGATTTACAAGATTTTAAAGCAGTCTCATTTTCTAGAGCTTTAGCAGGATTAGATGAGCTATAATGATCAGTGTGCTTGACTTAAGCAATAATTATAGATAATAACTACAAAAATTAATTTTAATGATAAAACATTATATAACGCACGTCCTTGAGTTTCAAGCACGGGCGTAATTTTGGTTTAAACTTTATTATTAGGTATAAGAATGTTTGAAAACTTAACTGATAAATTAGGTAATGTTTTTAAAGGCCTTACAAAAAGAGGTTCTTTATCAGAAAGCGATGTAGATTCGGCTCTTCAAGAAGTCAGATTAGCGTTACTTGAAGCAGATGTAGCATTGCCCGTGGTAAAAGATTTTATCACTAAGGTTAGAGATAGAGCCGTAGGTGAAGAAGTATTAAGGTCTGTTACTCCTGGCCAACAAGTAATAAAAATTGTTAATGATGTTTTAATTGAAATTTTAGGATCAGGTGAATCTGAACTTACAATTGATCACTCTCCTCCAGCAGTAATTTTATTAGTGGGTCTACAAGGATCAGGTAAAACAACCACAGCGGGTAAATTAGCATTACATTTAAAATCCAAAAAAAGAAAAAAAGTTATGCTTGCCTCGCTTGATATTTACAGGCCAGCAGCCAGAGAGCAATTGAGAATCTTAGGAGAGCAAGCGGAAGTATCCGTCTTACCTGAAATTGATGGAGAAAGCCCTGCTAATATAGCAAAAAGAGCAATGGCAGCATCTAAAATACAAGCAATAGATGTACTAATTCTTGACACAGCAGGTAGAACAATACTTGACGCAGCAATGATGTCTGAAGCTAAAGAAATTTTTAGTTTATCTAAGCCATCAGAGACTTTGTTAGTAGCAGATGCAATGACTGGACAAGATGCAGTTCAAACTGCAAAAGCATTTTCAGATATAATTAAAATATCTGGAGTTATACTTACCAGATCTGATGGTGATGCTAGAGGTGGTGCGGCGTTATCAATGAGGGCTGTAACAGGCTGTCCAATTAAATTTGTAGGTGTATCTGAAAAACTAGACGGGCTTGAGCCATTTTATCCTGAAAGAGCAGCAGGTAGAATTCTTGACATGGGAGATGTTGTTTCTTTAGTTGAAAAAGCTGCAGAGACTATTGCTGAAGAAGATGCTGCTCATATGATGAAGCGCATGTCACAAGGTAGTTTTGATATGAATGATATGCTTAAGCAAATTGGTCAATTGAAAAAAATGGGAGGTTTAGGCGGAATAATGTCTATGCTTCCAGGTATTGGAAAGCTTCAAAAGCAAATGGCAGCAAATAATTTCAATGACAAAGCTATATCTAAACAAGAAGCAATTATTTATTCAATGACGAAACAAGAAAGAATAAATGTTGGTCTTCTTAATGCGTCCAGGAGAAAAAGAATTTCTTTTGGTTCCGGATCATCTGTTTCGGAAGTAAATAGACTAGTTAAGCAACAACAAGATATGGCTCGTATGATGAAAAAGATGGGAAAGATGGGAGGGCTAAAAAGTATGATGTCATCTCTAGGAGGAAGCATTCCATCTTCAGAAAACTCCTCTTCTAATAAGGAGGAAACCCCTATTATGGATGCCGGAAAAATGGCAGAGATTCAGAAATTAATGGGAGGAAATATGAGTAATAGATTTGGTGGTATGGGATTACCTGGTTTAGGCGGAAAATCATCTAAAAAGAGAAGATAATATTAATTAATTAATCAATCAATAAACACATAATATGAGGAAATAACTAATGGCATTAAAAATAAGATTATCTCGTGGTGGAACAAAGAAAAGACCTTATTATAAGATAGTAGTTGCAGAGGCTTTGTCTCCAAGAGATGGTAAGTTTATCGAAAGATTAGGCTCTTATAATCCGATGGTTGCCAAAGATCATGCCGAAAGATTAACTTTAGAAGTAGAGAGAATTAAATATTGGATTTCTAAGGGAGCGCAGCCAACTTTAAGAGTAGCAAAAATGTTGTCTTCTGAAGGTTTGGTTAAAGCTCCTGACATTAGAGATCAGCCTATTAAAAGCGCTCCAGGAAAAAAGAGAAAAGAAAGAGAAGCAGAAGCTGCTGAAAAATTAGCTTCAGCAGCTGAAGTTGTAGCAGAAGAAGCCCCAACAGCTGAAGTTGTAGCAGAAGAAGCTCCAGCGGATGATACAAAAAAAGAATAGATAAGTTTTGTCTAATACTGATTTATTAGAAGTAGGATGTTTTGTTGGTGTTCACGGTATAAAAGGACAGGTAAAGTTAAAGAGTTATACTGAAATACCAGAAAGCATATTTGATTATAAGGATATTTTTTTAGAAAATAATAATAAAATTATAATGAAACTTGTAGGTAAGATCAAACAGAACTTAATTTGCAAAATTGAAAATGTGGAAACAAGAAATGATGCTGAAAATTATAGAGGTCTAAAACTATTTGTTAAAAGAGATGAATTACCAAAAATTAAAGAAAATGAATATTATCACAGAGATTTAATAGGTTTCAATGTGTATAATAAAAATAGAGAAAGTTTTGGTGAAATTATATCTTTTAATGATTTTGGTGCAGGTCTCTTGATAGAGGTTAAAAAAGAAAATAAAACATTTTATTTGCCCATGGGTAATAATTTTTTAGACATGATTGATTACAAACAAAAAGAGGTGATTTTAAATTTAGAAATAAGTTTTTTAGATAATTAGAAAGGTGAGTTAATTTTTTGTGGACCGCAACAATTTTATCATTGTTTCCTGAGATGTTTCCCGGGACGTTAGGTTTATCTATAGCAGGTAAAGCTATGAAAAATAATATTTGGTCTTTAAAAACTGTAAATATTAGAGACTTCTCAAATGATAAAAATGGAAAAGTAGATGACGTTCCTTTTGGTGGCGGAGCCGGGATGGTAATAAAGGCTGATGTTATTGATAAGGCTTTAAGTTCTATAATTGATGCTGAGGGTCCAAGAATTTATTTATCTCCTAGGGGAAAAAAATTTGATCAAAGGTTTGCAAAAAGTTTATCTGAAGAAAAGGGAGCTGTTTTTATTTGTGGAAGGTATGAAGGAGTGGATGAAAGGTTTTTAGTTCATAATGATATTATTGAACTAAGTGTAGGAGATTTTATATTATCAGGAGGTGAGCTAGGAGCTCAAATAGTATTAGACGCAACAATTCGTCTTCTTCCAGATGTTATAGGAAATTCAGAAGGCTTGATTGAAGAAAGTTTTGAAAATAATTTACTTGAATATCCTTTATATACTCAACCAAGAGTTTGGAAAGATAGGAAAGTCCCAGAAGTTTTGTTCTCAGGTGATCATAAAAAAATAAAAGATTGGAAACTTAAACAAGCAGAAAAAATTACAAAATTAAAAAGACCAGACTTGTGGAGCAAATATAAAAAATCTTAACTAGATAAAAAATTATTAATTTGTTATGTGTATATTATATGAAAGGGTACTGACATGAATGTTATAGAAAAAATAGAAAAAGAGCAGATGGAGAAAATCTCTTCACAAAGAGAGATTCCTGAATTTGGAGCCGGTGACACTATTAAAGTTGATGTTAAAATAGTTGAGGGTGAAAAAGAAAGAGTTCAGGCATTTGAGGGTTTATGTATTGCCCGAAGTGGCGGCGGTATTAATGAAAATTTTACTGTTAGAAAAATTTCATATGGTGAAGGTGTAGAACGTGTTTTCCCAATTTTCTCTCCAAAAATTGCAGGCATTACTGTACTGAAGAGAGGTAAAGTTAGAAGAGCTAAACTTTACTATTTAAGAGATAGAAGAGGAAAATCAGCACGTATTGTTGAGAAAATTCAAGTTTCAAAGAAAAATAGTAAAGCAGCGATAAAAAAACCAGATGTTGCTGAAGAAATAAAAGCGTAAATTTTTTACTAATTTTTTCTAAAATAATTAAAAGTTACTTTTTGTTTTAATTTAAAAATTAAAGGAGAAATAAAAGTGAAACTTAGGACGCTTTTTGATAAAATTTGGGATTGCCATCTTATAAATACTCAAGAAGATGGTGCTTCTCTTATTTATATTGATAGACATTTGGTTCATGAGGTAACAAGCCCTCAAGCATTTGAAGGGCTAAGATTATCGAACAGAAAAGTAAGCTCTCCCAAAAGAACTCTTGCCGTTGCTGATCATAATGTTCCTACAACAAATCGAGCAAATGGAATTGACGATGAAGAGTCTAGAATACAAGTTGAAACTTTGGATCAAAATGTTTTAGAATTTGGAATACCATATTTTAACATGATGGATGTTAGGCAAGGTATAGTTCATGTTATAGGACCTGAACAAGGCTTTACACAGCCAGGCATGACCATTGTTTGTGGAGACAGTCATACAGCAACACATGGGGCTTTTGGTGCTCTTGCTTTTGGCATAGGTACATCTGAGGTTGAGCATGTATTAGCAACTCAAACGTTAATTCAAAAACCAGCTAAAAATATGTTAATTAATGTAGAAGGCGAGCTTCAACCAGGCGTTTCAGCCAAAGATCTAGTTCTTGCAATTATAGGCAAGATAGGTACTGCTGGTGGGACAGGTCATGTTATAGAATATTCTGGTGAAGCAATTAGAAAGTTATCTATGGAAGGGCGTATGACAGTTTGCAATATGTCAATAGAAGCAGGTGCAAGAGCTGGAATGATTGCACCGGATGAAATTACTTTTCAATATTTATATGAAAAACCAATGTCTCCAAAAGGTAAAGATTGGGATCTTGCTTTAGAGTGGTGGAAATCCCTTCCTTCAGATCCTAATGCGTTTTACGACAAAACAGTATCTATAGATGCGAATAAAATTAAACCAACAATAACTTGGGGAACGAGTCCTGAAGACGTTGTTTCAATTGATGGTTTTATTCCTGATCCATCTAAAATAAATGATGAAGAAACACGGGACAAAGTTCAAAGATCACTTGATTATATGGGTTTAACAGGTGGTCAGAAAATTTCTGAAGTTGAAATTAATACTGTTTTTATAGGTTCATGTACCAATTCTAGGATAGAAGATTTGAGAGCTGCTGCAGGTGTTATTAATGGACAAAAAGTTAAGCAAGGTGTCCGTGCCATGGTTGTTCCTGGGTCAGGATTAGTAAAAAATCAAGCTGAAGAAGAAGGTTTAGATAAAACGTTTATAGAGGCTGGTTTTGAATGGAGAGAGCCAGGTTGTTCTATGTGTTTGGCTATGAATGAAGACAAGTTACAGCCGGGTGAAAGGTGTGCAAGCACATCAAATAGAAACTTTGAAGGCAGGCAAGGCAAAGGTGGCAGAACACATTTGGTTAGCCCAGAAATAGCTGCTGCATCGGCTATAAAAGGTAAGTTATCAGACTCAAATGATGTAAATTAAATTTTTGAAAAGGTTTAATAATGGAAAAGTTTATTAATTTAAAAGGCGTAGTTGCCCCATTTAATTTTATTAATATAGATACAGATAAAATAATTCCTAAACAATTTTTAAAAACTATTAAAAGAACAGGTTTAGGTAAGCATTTATTTGATGATATGAGATTTAATGAAGATGGATCTGAAAAGCAGGATTTTGTTTTAAATAAGGAACCTTATAGATCAAGTAAGATAATTGTTGCTGGCGATAACTTTGGTTGTGGTTCTAGCAGAGAACATGCTCCTTGGGCCTTGTCTGATTTTGGTATAAAATGTATTATTTCTACTTCTTTTGCTGATATATTTTATAATAATTCTTTTAAGAATGGTTTGTTACCAATAAAAGTGACTCCTGAGCAAAGAGAAGCGCTTATGGCTGATGCTAAAGATGTAGAAAATCCAGAAATAGAAATAGATCTGCCATCCCAAGAAATTAGAAGACCTAATGGTTCTATTATTAAGTTTGAATTAGAACCATTTAGAAAAAAATGTCTATTAGAAGGTCTCGATGATATAGATATAACTCTTGAAAAATCAGAAAAAATAAACAGCTTTGAAGCAACAATGGAATTAGAACGTCCTTGGTTATAAAATACTTAATAATAGGAAATAAAAATGTCATCTAATAGAACTTTAATGATTTTACCTGGTGATGGTGTTGGTCCTGAAGTTGTATCAGAGACATTAAGGGTAGTTGACTGGTTAGCTAAAAATAAAACCGTTAGTTTTAATATAAAAGAAGGATTAGTTGGAGGAGCGTCTTATGATAAATATGGGACACCTTTAACTGATGAGACATTGGCTGATTCAATGGATGCAGATGCAATTTTATTTGGATCTGTTGGGGGTCCAAAATATGATGGTGTTGATTTTGAAAACAGACCAGAAAATGGACTTCTAAGATTACGAAAAGAGATGGATTTATTTGCAAACCTTCGCCCTGCAATGGTTTTTCCTTCTTTAGTTGATGCTTCTTCTCTTAAACCAGATATTATATCTGGTTTAGATATCTTAATTTTGAGAGAACTTACTGGAGGGATTTATTTTGCCCAACCAAGAGGAATTGAAGAAATAAGTGATGGAATAAAAAAAGGATACGATACTAACTTATACACTACTCCAGAAATTGAAAGAATAGGTCGAGTTGCTTTTGACTTAGCAAAAGCTAGAAATGGGAAAGTAACTTCTGTAGAAAAAGCTAATGTTATGATGTCTGGAGTTTTATGGCGTGAAGTCATGACTAAACTTCATAAAGAAGAAGGTGTAGGCATAGATATGCATCATATGTATGCTGATAATTGTGCTATGCAATTAGTAAAAGAGCCTAAACAATTTGATGTTATAGTTACTGATAATTTATTTGGTGATATATTATCAGATTGTGCTGCAATGTTAACTGGTTCATTAGGAATGCTTCCATCAGCAAGTCTAGGTTCAGTTGATAAAGTTACAGGAAAAAGGTTTGCACTTTATGAACCTGTTCATGGCTCTGCTCCAGATATAGCTGGTAAAGGATTAGCAAATCCACTAGCTGAATTATTAAGTTTTTCAATGATGCTTCGTTATTCTTTTGATATGAAAGATGAAGCAGATTTGATTGATAAGGCTGTATCACAAGCCTTAGATGCGGGGCCTAGAACTGCAGATATAATGGCTGAAGGTAGAGAAAAAGTTGGAACCAAAGGCATGATGGATATTGTCATAAGAAAATTAGAGGAATTAACAAATTAGATGACTTATAATATTGCAGTAGTAGGAGCAACTGGAGCTGTAGGAAGAGAAATGCTTCAAACGTTATCTGAAAGAAATTTTCCTGTAAAAGATATTTATGCTTTGGCATCTAAAGCTTCGACAGGAAAAGAAGTATCTTTTGGCGATGATAAAATTTTAAAAGTATTGCCTTTAGATGAATTTGATTTTGAAAAAGTAGATATAGCTCTTTTTTCTGCAGGATCAGATGCAGCTAAAAAATTTGCGCCTATTGCAGGAAAAAAAGGCTGTATTGTTATTGATAATTCGTCTTTTTTTAGAATGAATGATGATGTTCCTTTAATAGTTCCTGAAGTAAACTCAGAAGCTATTAATCTATTTAAAAAGAAAAATATTATTGCTAATCCTAATTGTTCAACAATTCAATTAGTTGTTGCTTTGAAGCCAATTCACGACGAATTTAAAATTACAAGAGTTGTAGTATCTACCTATCAAGCGGTTTCAGGTGCAGGAAAGCCTGCTATGGATGAATTATTCAATCAAACAAAAGGCATGTTTGTTAATGATCAAGCAACTCCTGAGCAATTCACAAAAAAAATAGCATTCAATGTAATACCTCACATAGATGATTTTATGGACGATGGGTTTACTAAAGAAGAATGGAAAATGCGCGTCGAAACAAAAAAAATATTAGATCCAAATATTAACTTAGTTGCTCAATGTGTAAGAGTTCCAGTATTTATTGGTCATAGTGAAGCTGTATTTTTAGAATGTGAAAATGAGATAAATGAGACAAAAGTTAGAAATTTATTAAAAAAAGCACCAGGTGTTACAGTTATAGATCATAGAGCGAATGAAGGTTATGTAACTCCTGTTGAAGTTGCTGGGGAAGATGATGTTTATATAAGCAGAATAAGAAAAGATCCCTCTGTTAAGAATGGTATAATTTTTTGGTGTGTTGGTGATAACCTTAGAAAAGGTGCCGCTTTAAATACAGTTCAGATAGCAGAATTATTAGTCAGCAAAAAATTAAAAGGGGTTAAATTATAATGCTCAGATTGTATAATATACATGCATTATTTTAATGGATTTAATTTGGATTTTAGCAGCAATTTTTGCAGCAGCTTTTCAAACAGCTAGAACAGCTTTTCAAAAAAACATGATACCAAGATTAGGAGATTATGGTGCCGCATATATAAGATTTTGTTATGCCTTGCCTTTTACATCTTTAATTTGGTTATTATGGATTGGTTTTTCAGTAAACCCTATACCTATTTTATCATCATACTCAATATTACTTCTTTGCCTAGGCTCAATTTTCCAAGTTCTTTTTACGTATGTTTTAATGCAAGTTTTTTCTTATAAAAGCTTTGCAACAGGGATAGCTTTTTCAAAAACTGAAGTAATATTAATAGCTTTTCTAGAAATAATAATTCTAAATGCCGTGTTCTCTGTGCCATTGATGCTAGGAATTTTACTAGGAGTTGTTTCTGTTTTATTTTTATCTTTTGCTAAAAAAGCAGACAATATCTTGCAAACATTTAAATTTTTATTTAATTCCATGATCTCCTTAGGTACATTAATAGGGCTTCTATCTGGCTTACTCTTAGCAGCATCAGTTGTTACATTTAGAATGGCTATTATTTCAGTTGAAGCGCCCTTATTAGATAAATCAATATATATATCTTTTATTGCTATAATATTTCAAACTATAATAGTTGGATCGTACATGTTCTTTTTTAAAAGAGAACAATTTATGGCTGTGTTTAAATATTGGAAACCTAGTTTGCCTGCTGGAATTTGTGGGACGGGGGCAACCTTTTGTTGGTTTGTTGCATTTGGTATTGCAACAGCAGCTGAAGTAAGAGCAGTTGGGCAGATTGAGTTAATATTTTCAATTATTATATCATTAGTAATTTTTAAAGAAAAATTAAAGCACACTGAATTAATAGGTATGTTGCTTTTGGCAGCATCGATTTTAATTATAATTTATAATAAATTTTAATTTTTATAATTTAAAATTTGAACTTTAAAAATTAATGGTTATTTATTATATATGAATAATAATAATTATATAAAAAAGATAGATTATGAATAGACCAAGACCTTTATCTCCTCATTTACAAATATATAAGCCACAAATAACCTCTGTACTTTCTATTATGCATAGAATTACAGGAGTTAGCTTATCTATAGGAAGTATAATTTTAGTTGCTTGGGTAGTCGCACTTGCATCAGGTTTAGAGAGCTATTCTTATTTTATAAATATTACTAATCATTGGTTCAGTCATCTAATTCTTTTTGGTTTTACTTTTGCTTTATATTATCATTTATCAAATGGTATAAGACATTTATTTTGGGATGCTGGTTTTGGCTTTGAATTGAAAAGTGTTTATTTATCTGGTTCATTAGTTCTCTTTACTGCTTTTATAATGACTATATCAACTTGGTCCTTTATTTATTTTTTTGAGAATTTTACGATATGAATAATACAATGAAAAGTGATTTAGCTAAAGTACAAGGCTTAGGATCTGCTAAGCACGGAGTAGGTCATTGGAAACTACAGAGAGTATCCGCTATTGGAATGATCCCTCTGATTTTATGGTTTATACCTTCTTTGATGTTAACTATTATCAGTGGATACAATGAAGCTATTTTATGGATACAAAACCCTTTTAATGCAACGGGTTTAATATTGCTTCTTGGTACAATATTTTTTCATGCTTCACTTGGTTTGCAGGTTGTAATTGAAGATTATGTTCACTCAGAAGGATTAAAAATAATAAGCATAACATTTATTAAATTATTATCAATTCTCCTTGGTGTTTTATCAATTTTATGTGTTTTAAAAATTTTTTTATAGATTAAGAAAGAGAGATTAATGTCAGATTACGAAATTATTGATCACGAACATGACGTTGTAGTAGTTGGCGCAGGTGGTGCAGGATTGAGAGCTACTCTTGGAATGGTTTCAGGTGGACTAAAAACAGCATGCATAACTAAAGTTTTTCCTACAAGAAGTCATACAGTTGCAGCACAAGGTGGTATTGGTGCTGCGTTGAATAATATGGGTGAGAATGATAGTTGGCAATACCATATGTATGACACAGTTAAAGGTTCTGATTGGCTTGGTGATCAGGATGCAATTGAATATATGTGTAAAAACGCTATTCCAGCAGTTACAGAGTTAGAAAATTTTGGAGTTCCTTTTTCTAGAACAGAAGAAGGAAAAGTTTATCAAAGGCCTTTTGGAGGCCATACATTAGATTATGGAAAGAGTATGGCTAGAAGGGCTTGCGCAGCCGCAGACAGAACAGGCCATGCAATACTTCATACTCTCTATCAACAGTGTCTTAAACATCAAGCTGAGTTTTTTGTTGAGTACATAGCATTAGATCTTCTTATGGATGAAAATGGTGCTTGTAAAGGGGTTATCGCTCTTTGTATGGAAGATGGAAAGCTTCATAGATTCCGTGGTCATCAAACTGTTTTAGCAACAGGTGGGTATGGAAGAGTTTATTTTTCTTGCACTTCAGCTCATACTTGTACAGGTGATGGAAATGCTATGGCATTAAGAGCCGGATTACCTCTACAAGATATGGAGTTTGTTCAATTTCATCCAACTGGAGTATATGGAGCAGGTGTTTTAATAACTGAAGGCTCACGTGGAGAAGGTGGTTATTTAACAAACTCTGAAGGTGAAAGATTTATGGAAAGATATGCACCTACAGCTAAAGATTTGGCTAGTAGAGATGTAGTTTCACGTTCAATGACTATTGAAATTAATGAGGGAAGAGGTGTGGGGCCGAATAAAGATCATATTTTTATGCATCTTGAGCATATTGATCCTGCGACTTTACATATGAGATTACCAGGAATAAGTGAGACAGCAAAAATTTTCTGTGGAGTTGATGTCACTAAAGAACCAATTCCAGTATTGCCAACAGTTCATTATAATATGGGAGGTATTCCTACAAATTATCATGGTGAAGTAGTAACGAGAAATGGTAAAGATCAGAATTCAGTAGTTTCTGGGTTAATGGCAATAGGCGAAGCTGCGTGTGTTTCTGTTCATGGAGCGAATAGATTAGGAACAAATTCATTATTAGATATTGTTGTATTTGGAAGAGCTGCTGCTCAAAGAGCTTTAAAAACAGTTGAAAAAGGAAGTTCTCATTCACCATTATCACCAAGTGTAACTGATAAAATAATAGCTAGATTAGACAAAATGAGACATTCAGCAGGCGATACATCAGTTGGAGAAGTAAGAAGTTCAATGCAAAATATTATGCAGAAACATGCTGCAGTATTTAGATCTACAAGTTCAATGGATGAAGGCGTAAAGAAAATAGAAACTGTAACTAAAAGTATGGATTCTATTACAATTAAAGATAGATCATTAATTTTTAATACAGATTTAGTGGAAGCTTTAGAATTAGAAAATTTAATGCAACAAGCTATTGTAACAATCAAATCTGCTGAACAAAGAAAAGAATCTAGAGGTGCTCATTCTCACGAAGATTTTCCTGATAGAGACGATAAAAACTGGATGAAACATACAATAATGTGGTTAAATGATAAAAATAAAACAAAAGTAGATTATAGAGATGTTCATCAAAATACATTAACTAATGAAGTGCAATCAATCCCCCCTGCTGCACGTGTATATTAATTCATAGGAGATTTAAGTGGCTGATTTTGCTTTGCCTAAAAATTCAAAAATTTTAAAGGGTATTGATTACCCTTTAGAGAGCGATTCCAAAAACACAAGAAAAGTAAATGTTTATAGATGGTCTCCAGATGATGATGAAAACCCAAGAATAGATAGCTACACACTTGATCTTGATAAGTGTGGTCCAATGGTTTTAGATGCTTTAATAAAAATTAAAGATGAAGTTGATTCTAGTTTAACTTTTAGAAGATCTTGTAGAGAAGGTATTTGTGGCTCATGTTCCATGAATGTTGATGGAACAAATACACTGGCATGTCTAAAGTCAATGGATGATATAAAGGGTGATATTAATATTTACCCACTTCCTCATATGGATGTTATCAAAGATTTAGTTCCAGATTTATCAAAAGCTTATGCTCAATTAACATCAATAAAACCATGGCTGCAGTCTGATACACCATCCTCAGATGGTAAAGAAAGAAGGCAAAGTCCAGAAGAGAGAGAAAAAATTGATGGATTGTGGGAGTGTGTTTTATGTTTTTCATGTACTACTTCATGCCCATCTTATTGGTGGAACGGAGATAAGTACCTTGGGCCAGCTGTTTTATTGCAAGCTTATCGTTGGATAGTAGATAGTAGAGATGAAAATACTGGAGAAAGATTAGATGCTCTCGAGGACCCTTTTAAACTTTATAGATGTCACACTATTATGAACTGTACTCAAACTTGTCCTAAAGGTTTAAATCCAGCGAAAGCAATTGGCGAAATTAAAAAATTACAACTTGAAAGACAATAGTTTTTTTTAATTCAGAAAATAGCTTAAATTAATGCCTGACAGTTTAAAAAGGGAATTAAATAGCTCTTTAGAAGCTATTGCCATAAAATCATCTATTAAATTGGATAATGGCCAATTATATGTTTCAGAGTATTTTAATAATCTTTTAGAAGAGATCTCTCAGAATCCAAAAAATTTCATATTTAAATTTTTTACAAAATCCTATGTTAATACAGATTGTAAAGGTATTTATTTATATGGTGGAGTTGGAAGAGGTAAATCCATGATTATGGATTTATTTTTTCGTCATGCTCCAGTAAAAGAAAAAAGAAGGCTTCATTTTCATGATTTTATGAAAGAAGTTCACCAAAGAATTTTAGAAAAAAGTAAAAAAGAGAGAAATAAGGACTCTGTTCTTTTAGTTGCAAAAGATCTAGCTTCATCAGCAAAGTTATTATGCTTTGATGAAATGGAGATAAAGGATATTGCAGATGCTATGATTTTATCACGATTATTTCAAATTATGTTTGATGAAGGAGTAATTTTAGTAACAACATCCAATCAACATCCAGATGGGCTTTATAAGAACGGGTTGCATAGAGAAAGAATATTGCCGTTTATTGATAAACTTAAACTTAAAACTAATATAATTAAAATACCTAATGGAGAAGATTGGAGAGAAAGATCTCTAAGTGGTAAAAAAGTATGGTTAAGCCCTGTAAATAAATTAAATAAAGAAAAAGTAGGTAATATATTTTTAGATTTAAGTGTTGGATTTAAAATAGAACCTGAAACTATTCTAATAGCGGGTAGAAAAATTTTTATACCTCAAGTAGCAGCAGGAATAGCAAGAATAGATTTTGACGACTTATGTAATAAGCCATTAGCTGCATCAGATTACATTGAGATTGCCATTAGATATAAAGGAATGATTATTGATAATATACCTATTCTGAATGATGAGTTAAGAAATGAGGCTAGAAGATTTATATGGTTAGTAGACGCGTTATACGACAAAAATTGTTTTTTAATAGCTACTGCTGAGGTTGATTTTAGAAAAATTTATCAAGGAAGAGATTGGGAGTTTGAATTTGATAGAACTATTTCTCGAATTGTAGAAATGTCTCAAGTGTAAAACGAAACTTAATAATCATTCTTGCCTTGATAGCAAAACAAAAACCAGTTAAAACATTATCAATTAAGGGTAAAAAAATAATCTATAATATTAGAGATTATTCAAAGGTTTAAAAGATAAAATTCGAATAAAATAGGATAATATAGTCATGCGTAATAAAATAGCTTTAATTGGATCAGGTAATATTGGTGGAACATTGGCTCATCTAGCAGCAATTAAAGAGTTGGGAGATGTAACTTTATTTGATATTGCAGAGGGTATACCTCAAGGTAAAGCTCTAGATTTGGCTCAATCAGGTCCCGTTGAAGGATTTGATTGTAATATAAAAGGATCAAATGATTATTCTGCCCTTTCAGGAAGTAATGTTGTAATAGTTACAGCTGGAGTTGCAAGAAAACCAGGCATGAGCCGAGATGACTTAGTAGAAATTAATACAAAAGTAATGAAACAGGTTGGTAAAGGCATAAAAGAAAATTGTCCAAATGCATTTATAATTTGTATTACCAATCCACTAGATGCAATGGTTGGTGTCTTACAAAGAGCATCTGGTTTATCTTCAAACATGGTTGTTGGCATGGCAGGTGTTCTAGATTCTGCTCGTTTCAGACATTTTTTAGCAGAAGAGTTTAAAGTATCGGTAAGTGACGTTACAGCATTTGTTTTAGGTGGCCACGGCGATACAATGGTTCCTTTATCTAGGTATTCAGCAGTTGCAGGTATTCCTGTTCCTGATTTAATAAAAATGGGATGGAGCACTCAAGAAAAAATAGATCAAATAGTTCAAAGAACCCGTGACGGTGGCGCAGAAATTGTTGGGTTACTTAAAACAGGTTCGGCGTTTTATGCACCTGCCTCCGCTGCAATTGAAATGGCAGAATCATTTTTAAAAGATAAGAAAAAACTAGTTCCTTGCGCAGCTTTTGTTGATGGATATTACGGCCTTAATGGGATTTACGTTGGGGTACCAGTTATTATTGGTAAAGAAGGTGTTGAGCGTATTGTTGAAATTAAATTTACATCTGATGAAAAAGTAATGTTTGATCATTCAGTATCAGCAGTAAAGCAATTAAATGAACTTGCTTCAAAGTTTGAAAAATAATTAGATTTTAGAAAGGTTTAAATTTTGGATATTCATGAGCATCAAGCTAAAGAGCTTTTAAAATTATATAATATACCAACTCCAGAAGGAAAAGCAGTTTTCTCAGTTGATGATGCTCTTTTGGCAGCTAAAGAATTGCCAGGTCCAGTTTATGTTGTAAAGGCTCAAATTCATGCGGGTGGAAGAGGTAAGGCTGGAGGTGTTAAAGTAGTAAAGAGTTTAGATGAAGTGAAAGTCGCTGCTCAATCAATTCTAGGAAAGACATTAGTTACTCATCAAACAAGTAAAGAAGGTAAATTAGTCCAGAGACTTTATATAGAAGATGGTTGCAAGATTGATTCTGAGTATTATTTCTCTATGGTTATAGATAGAGTTAGTAGTAAAATTTCTGTAATTGCATCTACTGAAGGTGGCATGGATATAGAAAAAGTTGCTGAAGAAACACCTGAGAAAATATTATCATTTTCAATTGATCCAACTATAGGTTTTCAGCCTTTTCATTCTAGATTAATTGCTAACACCTTAAACTTAAAAGGTTCTAGCTTTAAGCAAGCAGGAATGTTCTTTAAACAATTATATAAACTTTTCACAGATCTAGACGGAAGCTTGTTAGAAATAAACCCTCTAGTTGTTACATCCGATAATGATCTAATAGCTTTAGATGCTAAAATGTCATTTGATAATAATGCTCTATTCAGACATCCTAACATCATGGAATTAAGGGATGAAACAGAAGAGGACCCTGCAGAAATAATAGCTAGTAAATATGACTTAGCTTATATTAAATTAAACGGAACTATTGGATGTTTAGTTAATGGCGCAGGATTAGCAATGGCGACAATGGATATTATTAAGTTAAAAGGAGCAGCGCCGGCAAACTTTTTAGATGTAGGAGGAAGCGCCACTAAAGAAAAAGTAACTGAGGCGTTTAAAATAATTTTATCTGATGAAGCTGTAGAAGGAATCCTAGTAAATATTTTTGGTGGTATAATGAGATGCGATATAATTGCCGCTGGTGTTGTTGCTGCAGCAAAGGAGTTGTCCTTAACTAAACCCTTGGTTGTTAGACTAGCAGGTACTAACGTTGAAGAAGGAAAAAAAATACTATCTGAATCTGGTCTTAAAATAATACCAGCTGATGATCTGGATGATGCAGCAGTAAAAATTGTAAATGCTGTAAAGGAGATTAATTAAATGTCAGTGCTTATTAACAATAATACTAAGGTAATATGTCAAGGTTTTACAGGCGGTCAAGGGACCTTTCATTCTGAGCAAGCGATTGCTTATGGAACCAAAATGGTTGGAGGGGTCACTCCAGGCAAGGGCGGAACAATTCATCTTGGTCTTCCTGTATTTAATACTGTTGAAGAATCAGTTAAAGAAGTTGATCCTGATGCAACGGTAATTTATGTTCCACCTGCATTTGCTGCTGATTCTATTTTAGAAGCTATCTCTGCAAAAATACCTTTAATAATATGTATAACTGAAGGTATACCTGTTCAAGATATGATTAAGGTTAAACAATTTTTAAAAAATTCTAATTCAAGGTTGATAGGACCAAACTGTCCTGGTGTCATAACTCCAGGGCAATGTAAAATTGGTATAATGCCTGGTCATATTCATAAGCCTGGGAAAATAGGTATTGTCTCTCGTTCGGGCACATTAACTTATGAAGCTGTTGCCCAAACAACAGCAGCAGGATTAGGTCAATCTACTTGCATTGGTATAGGTGGAGATCCTATTAATGGAACAAATTTTATTGATTGTTTAGATATGTTCTTAAATGATGAGCAAACAGAAGCGATATTAATGATAGGTGAAATAGGAGGAAGTGCAGAAGAGGATGCTGCAATTTTTCTAAAAAACCATAAAATTAAAAAGCCAGTTGCTGGCTTTATTGCAGGGAAAACGGCTCCTCCTGGAAGGACAATGGGTCATGCAGGAGCAATTGTTAGTGGTGGAAGTGGTGATGCTGAAACTAAAGTTAAAGTAATGAAAAGTTCAGGGTTTATAATGTCAGATTCACCTGCAGGGCTCGGTAAAGCGGTTTTAAGAGCAATTGAAGAGTGGAAATGATATGGTTAAATTATTTAATTTTAATATTTAGTTATAAAATCAATATTTAAGTTAATCATTCAATGAATTAACTAAAAAGGAGTTGTCGCAATGGATGATCAAAATCCCGACCAGAGTTTTCTTTCGGGTAGTAATGCAACTTTTATAAACGATTTGCATAAAGAGTGGAAAAATGATCCTAACTCAGTACCTAAAGAGTGGGCATTGTGGTTTCAAAGTAATGGAGACGAAATAAATAATGACGATGGCCCAAGTTGGTCTAAAAAGAATAGTAGAGTTATCGGTGCAACTGATAGTATTGAAAGTGTTAAAGCAGTAGCAAGGGGCATTGTAGGTAAAGGTGATTTATCCGCCACTGATTTAAGATCTGCAACCACTGATTCAATTAGAGCAATAATGCTCATAAGAGCATATAGAATAAACGGTCATTTACTTGCTAATTTAGACCCTCTTGGTATTCAAAAAGGTGATCTTCATCCAGAATTAGATCCTAAAACTTATGGGTTTAAAGATGCAGATTGGGATAGACCTATTTTTATAGATAATGTTTTGGGTATGGAATCAGCTTCACTTAAGCAAATAATGGAAATAGTAACGGAAACATTCTGTGGTTCTATTGGAATAGAATTTATGCATGTTCAAGACCCAGCGCAAAAAGCGTGGGTTCAAGAAAGAATAGAATCAATAAGAAATACAACTCAATTTACTAAAAGAGGCAAAAAAGCAATTTATGAAAGATTGGTTGGGGCAGAGACATTTGAACAATTTCTTCATAAGAAATATGCTGGAACAAAAAGATTTGGTTTAGATGGTTCAGAGTCGGTTGTTCCAGCTATAGAACAAATTTTAAAGCGTGGCAGTCAATTGGGTATGAAAGAAGTTGTGATTGCTATGGCTCACAGAGGAAGACTTAATTTATTATACAATATTTTAAATAAGCCTTTTAGGGCAATTATTTCTGAGTTTTTAGGAAATCAAGCAAACCCTGAAGAGGCCGGAGGTTCAGGTGATGTCAAATATCATATGGGCGCCTCTGCTGACAGAGAGTTTGACGGAAAAAATGTTCACTTATCTTTGCAAGCTAACCCATCTCATTTAGAGATTGTAGCTCCTGTGGTAATAGGAAGGGTTAGAGCTAAACAAAATCAGCATAACGATACTAATGATAGATTATCAGTTTTAGGAATTGTTTTGCATGGAGATGCTGCATTTGCTGGTCAAGGAATTGTAGCTGAAACTTTTGATTTCTCTAGTCTTCGTGGTTATAGAACTGGAGGTACAATTCATATAGTTGTTAATAATCAAATTGGATTTACAACCTGTCTCTTATACACATCTCCGAGCCCACGAGACTCGTGGGCTCGGAGATGTGTATAAGAGACAGGATGTAGCTAAAATGGTTATGGCTCCAATTATGCATATTAATGGTGATGATCCAGAAGCTGTTGTTCACGCATCTCGAATAGCAACAGAGTTTAGACAGAAATTTGCATGTGATGTGGTATTAGATATAATTAGTTATAGGCGGTATGGTCATAATGAAGGTGATGAGCCTGCATTTACCCAACCTGTTATGTATAAAAAAATTGGATCTCATCCAAGCATAAGTAAAATATATGCAAAACAATTAATTAATGAAGGAATTTTAACTGAACAACAAGCTAAAGATGAAGTCAATAACCATAATAGTTATCTTGAAAAAGAATTTGAAGCAGGTTCAAATTATAAGCCTAACAAAGCAGACTGGCTTGAAGGTCAGTGGTCAAGTTTACGGGCGGCCCATGGAGACGATCGCAGAGGCGAAACATCTGTTTCAAAAGATAATTTAAAATTAATTGGTAAAGCAATTACAACTATACCGGATGGTTTGGAAGTTAATAAAAAGCTTCTTAGAATTGTTGAAGGTAGAAAAAAAGCTATAGAAACTGGAGAAGGGATAGATTGGTCTACTGCAGAACATTTAGCCTTTGGATCTTTATTATTAGAAGGTCATCCTGTAAGACTGTCAGGACAAGATAGTTGTAGAGGTACTTTTTCACAACGTCATTCAGTATTTATAGATCAATTAAATGAAAAAAGACATATACCACTAAATAATATTAAAGATGATCAAGCAACTTTTGAGGTTATTGATTCCCCATTGTCTGAAGCATCTGTTCTTGGTTTTGAATATGGTTATTCTTTAACAGAACCAACAGCATTAGTCATGTGGGAAGCTCAATTTGGAGATTTTGCAAATGGAGCACAGGTAATTGTTGATCAATTTATATCAAGCGGTGAAGCTAAATGGTTAAGGATGTCAGGCTTAGTTATGCTTTTACCACATGGCTATGAAGGTCAGGGTCCAGAACATTCATCTGCAAGGTTAGAAAGATATTTACAATTGTGTGGTGAAGATAATATGCAAGTATTAAATTGTAGTACACCTGCAAATTATTTTCATGCATTGAGGAGACAACTTAAAAGAGACTTTAGAAAACCATTAATAATAATGACCCCAAAAAGTTTACTGAGAAATAAAATGTGTGTATCTAAATTATCTGATATGGGCGAGCAAACAGCTTTTCGTAGAGTTATAAAAGATCCAAATTTAGATTTGAAAGATAAAGATATTGAAAAAGTAGTAATATCATCAGGAAAGGTTTTTTATAATTTATTAGAAGAAAGAGATAGTAAAAAACTTAATAATGTAAAATTACTCAGACTAGAACAAATTTACCCATTCCCCGCTAGAACTCTTAAAGAAGAATTATCAAAAACACCGAAAGCTGAAGTGGTTTGGTGTCAAGAAGAACCTAAAAATATGGGAGCCTGGTTTTTTGTTGATAGAAAAATTGAAGATGTGCTGATCTCATATAAAGCAAAATATTTACGACCTAGTTACGCCGGTCGCGCAGAGGCCGCCTCACCTGCCACAGGCTCGTTATCCAGACATAATCGTGAACAGGCTGATTTAGTTAATTCAGCTCTTGAAACAACAGATAAAAAAACAAGTAAGCAAGTGGCAGAATAGATGGTTCATTTATGACAGTTAAACCAAATAATAGTAATTTTTTTGCAATGCCTTCTGCAGCTAAAATTATAGAAGAAAATGATATAGATGTCTCTAATATAGAAGGAACTGGTAAGGATGGTAGAGTTACTAAAGGCGATGTCCTTTTATATTTAAACTTGAATAATACAAATAATAATACACAAAAGAATATTCCAATTAAAGAAGACAATAGTTCAAAACGAAAGGATACAATAATGGATGTTTTAGTTCCAATACTAGGAGAATCTGTTGTAGAAGCGACAGTTTCTAAGTGGATTAAAAAGCAAGGTGAATTTGTTGAAATGGATGAGCCAATTGTAGAGTTGGAAACGGATAAAGTTACGTTAGAAGTGCCAGCTGCGATTTCTGGAACTCTTGAAAACCTTTTGGTTTCTGAAGGTGATACTGTTGAGGTTGGTGCTTTATTAGCAATAATTAATGCTGGAGAAAAGCAAATAGAAAAATCCAAGCCATCTAAAAAAATCACTGAACCTGAAAAAACTGAACATAAACCAGTAGTTGAATTAGCAAAGAAGCAGGATACTAATATAAATCAGATTATTTCTAAAAATCAAAATAATAAAAATCTAGAAGAACGTGTTCCTATGTCGCGGCTTCGACAAGCTATAGCTCGGAGACTAAAGGAAGCTCAAAATACAGCAGCTATGCTAACTACTTATAATGAAGTAGATATGACAGCATTAATGGAAATGAGAAGTAATTATCAGGATAGCTTTGAGAAAAAAAATGGAGTAAGGCTAGGCTATATGAGTCTTTTTGTTAAAGCTGCAATTGATGCCCTTAAAGAGTATCCAGCAGTGAATGCTGAAATCGAAGGTAATGAAATAATTTATAAAAATTATTATAATATTGGTGTGGCAGTAGGGACTTCCCAGGGATTGGTGGTTCCAGTAATAAAAGATGCGGATAAGATGACAATTGGTGAAACTGAAATTACAATTGCACAATTTGGAAAAAAAGCTAAAGAAGGTAATCTTGCAATATCTGATATGGCTGGTGGAACTTTTACAATTTCAAATGGAGGTGTTTATGGATCATTGATGTCATCTCCAATTTTAAACCCACCACAATCAGGTATTTTAGGAATGCATAAGATTCAAAAAAGACCAGTGGCAATTGGTAATAATATTGAGATAAGACCAATGATGTATTTAGCTCTATCTTATGATCATAGAATAATTGATGGAAGAGAAGCTGTATCATTTCTCGTAAGAATTAAAGAAATAATAGAAGATCCAAGACGATTAGTTATTGGTGCCTAATAGGTTAATTTAAAGGTTAAATATGTCAGATAATAAATATGATCTTGTTGTTATTGGAGCTGGTCCAGGTGGATATGTTGCTTCTATTGTTGCTTCTCAAAAGGGGATGAAAGTAGCTACGATAGAAAAGCGTGAAACTTTAGGTGGAACATGTTTAAATGTTGGATGTATTCCGTCGAAGGCAATGCTTCATGCTTCAGAGCAATATGAAAATACTATAAAATCGAATGGTATGAATGAATGGGGCATTAATTGTAAAGAGGTAAGCTTGGATCTTACAAAAATGTTAAAAAGAAAATCTGATATTGTTTCAGATCTTACAAAAGGTGTTAGTTTTTTATATGGTAAAAACAAAATTACTAAATTTATAGGAACAGCTAGAATTCTTTCTGCAAAACAAATAGAAGTTAGCAATAATGGAAAATTAGAAATAATAAATACAAATAAAATTATAATTGCAACAGGATCTGAACCCTCAGTACTGCCTAGTGTAAAGGTAGATGAAAAGTTAATTGTTACTTCAACCGGTGCCTTAGAACTTAGAAAAGTTCCTAAGAAAATGATTGTTATAGGTGGTGGAGTTATTGGTTTAGAAATGGGAACTGTGTGGAGAAGACTTGGAGCAGAAGTCGAAGTTATAGAGTATCTTCCAAGAATACTGCCTGGTATGGATAATGAGATTGCTGATAAGTTTATGAAAATTATGCAAAAACAAGGTATTAAATTTAAATTAGGTCATTCAGTTGAATCAGCTCAAAGTTCAGATTCAAAAGTTACATTAACAATTAAAAATGTAATTTCATCTAATATTGAAAAAGTAGAAGCTGATGTTGTTCTAGTAGCAATTGGACGTAAGCCCAATACTAGTGGATTAGGACTAAAGGAATTAGGTTTGGAAGTTGATAAACAAGGGTTTATAAATACTAACCATAATTTTGAAACTTCAATTCCAGATATTTACGCTATTGGAGATGTAATAAAGGGTCCAATGTTAGCCCATAAAGCTGAAGAAGATGGCGTTGCTGCAGTTGAAATAATCAATGGTGAAGCTGGTCATGTTGATTATAACCTTGTACCAGGAATTATTTATACTTCTCCAGAAGTCGCTGTTATTGGTCAGACAGAAGAAAATCTTAAAGATCAAAAAATTGAATATAATAAAGGAGTGTTTCCTCTTTCTGCAAACAGTAGAGCCAAAGCAATAGGTCATACTGACGGAATGGTAAAAATATTATCTGATAAATCCACAGACAAAATTCTAGGTGCCCACATTATTGGTCATGAAGCTGGAACAGTCATCCATGAACTTTCAGTGGCGATGGGTTTTGGTGCTTCTTCTGAAGATGTTGCAAGGATATGTCATGGGCATCCAACAATAAATGAAGCTGTTAAAGAAGCAGCATTAGCAACATATGCTAAAGCAATACATTTTTAATTTATTTAAGTAGTTAATATCAGTTTGTCCCCATTTTACTATAAAATACAAGTATAATTATACCTAGTATTATCAAGCTCATTCCTAATAATGCAGGAATATCTGGAATTTCTTTATATTTTAATGCCCCGATAACTGCAACTCCTGCAATACCAATCCCTGACCAAATTGAATAAGTTGTCGCAACTGGTAAAGTTTTCATTGCAAGCATCATAAAATAAAAAGCTACACCATAACCAACTATTACATAAATACTAGGTGCTATTTGTGTAAAGTTATTGGTACTTTTTAAATTAGTTGTCCCAATTATTTCACCGATAACTGCAAATAATAAATATATATATCCCATTATCTTCCTCATATTAAATTAATATACTTTATAATGTTTGACATAATTAAATACAATATGAGAATATTTAAATTATATTTTGGGAGTTTTAGTATGAATAAAGCATCAGCAGATACTTCGTATATATCTAATACGAATTTTTATGAAGAAAGAAAAGATCTTACGGCCTCATTCAGATGGGCCGCTAGAGAAAATCTTCATGAAGCAGTAGCTAATCATTTTAGTCTAGCTGTTAATGAAAACGGTACACAGTTTTTAATGAATCCAAATATGTGGCATTTTTCAAGAATTAGAGCTTCTGATTTATTAATACTTGATGCGAATGATAAATCTGTACTTGAAAAAGAAAATGCACCGGATGCTACTGCTTGGGGTCTTCATGGAGCTATTCATAGATTATGTCCTCATGCAAAATGTATAATGCATGTCCATTCGGTATTTGCTACGGTGCTAGCATCTTTGGATGATTGTATGCTTCCTCCTATAAATCAAGTTGCAGCAATGTTTTTTGGAAGACAGGTTGTTGATAAAAATTATGGAGGCTTGGCATTTGAAGAAGAGGGCATAAGGTGTGCTAATTTATTATCAAATCCTAAAATACATACAATGATAATGGGTAATCATGGAATTTTGGTATTAGGAAAGAATGTTGCTGAGACATTTAATAGATTATTTCATTTTGAGCGTGCAGCTAAAGTTTACATTAATGCTCTCCAAACAGGTAAAAAAATAAGTATTTTAAACGAAATAATTGCTGAGAAAACAGCTCAAGAATTAGATGATGAAGAATTACCTAACCCAGCAGGCACTGCCTTTCTAAGAGAAATAAAACTTATATTGGATAAAGAAAACTCTAATTATACTGAATAAACCTTATTCTCTTAGATGTTTTTTATTAACATAAACACTTAATAATGATGCATCATGTTCTGACCAACCATCATTAATAGCCTCTTCAACATAAGATTTTGCACTATTTAAAACATTCAACTCATTTCCAAATTTTTTTCCTTCTTCTAACATTAAAGTCATATCTTTTAATGATGATGAGGCATTAAACGTTGAAGACAAATTAGTTTCATTATTCATTGCTTGTATAATAGTCTTTACTTTAAGGTGTGCAACTTTAGCAGCGCCAGAGCTATCAATCATTATATCCAAAGCCTGATCAAATTTAATACCCGAATTAGTGGCTATTGACATGGCTTCACCAAGTGCTTGCCAATAAACCATCAATGGAAGATTAATAGCTAATTTCATTGATGCGCCCTTACCTATTTCACCAAGGTATTCGCATCTTCTACAAATTAATTTCAAAATATGTTCAATTTTATCAAATGTTTTTTTATCTCCGCCAACTAACCCAAATAAATTACCATCTCTTGCCGGTTTTGTAGAACCACCAACTGGACATTCTATGAAACTTCCATCAAGGTCGGTGATTATTTTTGAAATTGATTTAATTTTATTAACGCTGGTTGTGCTTAATTCAATAATGATTTTATTAGATAAATCACAATTATTTATTCCTTCTTTACTATTATAAATATAGTCGAGAGCAAGGTCATCACCCATAATATTAAAAATTATATCATTATTTTTAACTAATTCTGGAATATTTACTGCAATATTTGCCCCATCTGAAATTAGCAATTCCGCTTTACTTTTTGTTCTATTCCATACTGTAACTTCTTGTTTACAATCTATTAGCCTCTTAGCTATCTCTGAACCCATTTTTCCAGTTCCACAAATTCCAATTTTTGCCATATATATCCCCAATATTTTAAAATATCTTTTGCTTTTCCTCTTGAAAAAACAAACGTTAGTCCCCAACTAAAACTAGCACATTGTTTAAATAAAAGGAAACCTAGATGAGTAATATGAGCAATAAATTTGAAGCAGATACTGGTAAAATTCTGGATATAGTTATTAATTCTTTATATTCAGAAAGAGAAATATTTTTACGAGAATTAGTTTCAAATGCATCAGATGCATTAGATAAAAGAAAATATCTAGGTTTAACAGATAAAAAAATTGAACTCTCTTCTGAATCATCAGAAATAAAGATTGAAGTAAATAGTAAGGAAAAAACATTAACTATTTCTGATAACGGGATAGGAATGAATGAAGAGGATTTAAAATCTTCTCTTGGAACTATTGCTAGATCAGGTACTAAAGCATTTTTAGAACAAATGTCAGAAAATAGTAAAGACAAAAAACCTGACATGTCTTTAATAGGACAATTTGGAGTAGGGTTTTATGCTTCATTTATGGTAGCGGATAATGTTGAAGTTTTATCAAAAAAAGCAGGTGAGGAAAATGCTTGGAAATGGACGTCTGATGGTAAAACTGGATTTGATTTAGAAAAAACTGAAAAAGAAAAAGCAGGAACCTCTATCAAGTTATATTTAAAAAAAGATGCAAAAGAATTTTTAGAAGAAACCAGGCTACAATTTATAGTAAGAAAATACTCTGATCATATTTCATTTCCAGTTAAGTTTTTTGAAATTGATAAAAAAGATGCTGAAAGTAAATTAGGAAAAGTTATTTCTATGCCTGTCTCTTATACACATCTCCGAGCCCACGAGACTCCTGAGCATCTCG
>OJFB01000059.1_pt1 | contig 28472 bp, 31 predicted proteins | sample 1593811 | NCBI WGS metagenome assembly OJFB01 (sample SAMN05416736, study PRJEB24817) | seawater metagenome | isolation source: Sea water | place: Canada:Atlantic | collected 2013-07
AGATGCTCAGGAGTCTCGTGGGCTCGGAGATGTGTATAAGAGACAGGAATAAAGAAGTGCATCAACAGCGCTAAAAATCATATTTTCTGGTTTAGCTCTTCTTATTAAATCAGCAAAAAGTTTCATATCTCCTGCGCTTTGTTTGACGCCTAATACACCTGGAACTTCATCCATAATTCTTAAAAGTAAATCAGGAGATAAATAACACCACGGAACCACGTTATATATTAGAATAGGTATTTGACATGCTTCATGAATCTCTTGAAAGTGTTTCACCATAGCATCGTCGTCTGGCCTGAATAGGTAGCTAGGAGGAGTTATCTGAAGAGCGGCAACATTAAGAGGCTTTACTGATTTTCCACGAGCTATTACCTCAGCAGTAGAGTTTGCAATTATTCCGGCAACCAATGGAACTCTATTATCAATAGCTTCTGATGTTTTTTCCATTAAAGAAACATATTCATCCCTATTTAGAACATGTCCTTCTCCAGTACTTCCACCAGCGGCTAAGCCGTGAACTCCATTGTTAATTAGCCAATCAACTTGTGGCTTTACTAAATTAAGATCAATTGATCCATCTTGTTTAAATGCCGTGGTGAAAGGCGCGATAACCCCTTTAAGTTTACTCATTTTATCCCCCAATTTATATTGCTCTGTTACTTTAATTTAAATTATTATATTTGAAAAAAAAGATGTACTCAGTAAACTATATTTTTTAGTTTGAGAAAAGATAAATTTATGAACATAGATGCTGAAACAAAACTATTTATACAAAACAGGTTTAACTCTAACGCTAAGCTCCATCATACTTTGTCTCCGGATAAATTGAGAAAAGAAAGAATAAATCAGCTAAAAATAGATAACTTGATATCACCAGAGATATTCCAAACAAAAAATTTAGAAATATTGAGTAAAGACAATAAAAATATACATTTAAGATTTTATTTTCCTCAGAAATATAAAACTAACACTAAAACTCCTGTAATTATTTTTTTTCATGGGGGCGGGTTCGTCATGGGAAACTTAGACACTCACGATTATACTTGTCGTTCAATATGTATAGAATCAGAAATGGTTGTGGTTGCAGTTGATTATAGCCTTTCGCCAGAAAATAAATTTCCTATTGCTTTAAGTGAAGCAAAAGACGTGCTTCAATCGCTTTCAGTATATAGTAAAGAGTTAAATTTAGACCTTAAAAATATATTTGTATGTGGTGATAGTGCAGGGGGTAATTTAGCTACAGTCCTCGCGATCAACTCTGCGCAGAATAAAGCAATGCCAATTAAAGGGCAGATTCTAATATACCCGTGCGTTGATTTAACCTTATCAATGAGATCAATGGATATTGCTTTAGATGGAATGACGCTAACGTATGAAACTATGGAGTATTTTATCAATCATTATTTAGAAAATAAAGTTCAAGCTTTGAATTGGGAAGCTTCGCCTTTATTTGCTCCTAATTTAGAAAACATGCCTGAAACATATATTTTTGCAGCTGGATTAGACCCATTATTAGATGAGGGAATAGCCTATAAAAAAAGATTAGAGTTTTTTGGAAACAAAGTTTCATATAAATTATATCCAGGACAAATTCACGGATTTTTATCAAATTCAAAACATTTTCCTAAATCAATGGATTGTATTAAAGAAATTGGGAAGGCAGCAAAATCCATGGTTTTAGGGAGAAAATAATCAATGAATGTTATTGTTTTTGGGGGAGCAGGCTTTCTTGGTAGTTGGATAGTAAAAAAACTGATTGAAAGTGATTATAATGTTACTGTATTTGATTTAAAAATTGATAATTATCTTCTTAAAAAACTAATAGGAGATAAATTTTCACAAGTAAAATTTATTACTGGTGACGTCACTAATTATGAGCAAGTACACTCCTCTATTAATAAAATGGATTACGTCATAAACCTTGCAGGCTTAATGACACCAGATTGTAGTAAAAACCCTATTTTAGGAGCGCAAGTAAATATTCTTGGAGCAATAAATGTTTTTGAGGCAGTAAAGGATCATGGTATATCATTTGTTGTTTATGCCAGCAGTGCTGGTGTTTTTGGACAAAAGGATAAATATTTGCCTTTTCCTGAAACTCATTATGGATCTTATAAATTAGCAGTTGAAGGTATAGCCAGAGCATATTTTCTGGAAAATAAAATTTCAAGCATTGGTATACGTCCATTTGTTATATATGGACCAGGAAGAGAAGTTGGAGGTACTGCCGGTGTAACTTTAGCTTGTAAGGCAGCTAAGGAAGGGACTTCATTTAGTGTTAACTTTTCAGGAAGCGCTGGTTTTGTCTATGTGGAGGATGTTGCAAGTTTAGTAAAACTATCTTTAGACAAAAGTCCTTTGGGAGCGAATACAATAAATATCAATGGAATTACGACAAGTGTAAAAAACTTTACTAATATAATCAAAAACCAAATTCCTCATGCAAATATATCAATTAAAGGGGATGCATTACCAGTTGTAGATGAGATATTAGGAGGAAGCCCAAAAGAGCTTTTTAAAGAATTTCAATATACAAGTTTAGAAAAAGGTATAAATGAAACAATGGATTTTTATTAATTTTTTTTAATTTAAAAGGGTAGTATGAGTTTTCCAAAATCATCAAACGCCACTGGTGTTTTATTTATGGTATCTGCCATTTTTTTTCTTTCATTAATGGATGGTTTTACTAGATATTTAACTGATTATTATAATGTAATAACAATAAATATGTTTAGGTATTTGTTTTTATTTTCATTTGTAATTTTGATAAATAGTCAAAAAAATAAAAGTGTTATTTTGGTTTCCAGAAGTAAATACAAATATATTCAGCTTATTCGAGGATCGATTTTAGCTGTTGAAATGTGTTTTGCGCATTATCTTTTTTTAAAAATAGGTTTGATAGAGACGCATGCTATTTTTGCTAGTTGCCCACTTATCGTAGCTGCATTGTCTGTAGTTTTTTTGAATGAAAAAGTTGGTTGGAAAAGATGGACTGCAATTTTAATAGGATTTATAGGAATTTTAATTATATTGAGGCCAGGGACCAAAGTATTTGATCCCTTATCACTAATTGCTCTTGGTTGCGCATTTGCCTTTGCTGTTTATCAAATTTTAACAAGATATGTATCCAGAGAAGATAGTGCTGATACAACTATGTTTTACACAGGTCTTACTGGTTTTATTTTACTGACTTTTATAGGTCCATTTTTTTATACAACTATAAATAATTATGACTGGATTTGGATATTAATTGTTTGTTGCTTGGGAACTGCAGGACATTATTTGATGACTAAGGCATTTAAAGTCAGTGAAGCTTCCTTACTTCAACCTTTTACTTATCTTCAGTTGGTTTTTGTTTCTATTATTGGAGTTTTGATATTTGATGAAAAGTTAGAGCAGGAAGTTGTTATAGGTTCAGCAATAGTAATTTCAGCTGGGTTATTTACATTTTGGAGAGAGCACGTAAAGAAGCAAATAAATTGAGGAGATAAAGATGTCTAATTTTAAATATAATAACATATTATTAACTGGGGCTGCGGGTGCTTTAGGAGAGGAGTTAAGAGAATTTCTTTCAATGTCATGTAAGGTGCTTAGAATATCAGATAAAGCAGCTTTAAATAAAAAATTTGAAAATGAGACGGTTATTCAAGCTGAATTATCTAATGAAAGTGAAATGCTGGAATTAACAAAAAATATTGACTGTGTTGTTCATATGGGAGGCCAAAGCATTGAAGGTTCATGGAATAATGTTTTGAACTCGAATATAATAGGTATGTATAATTTATACGAAGGATGTCGAAAAAATAATGTTAAACGAATTATATGGGCAAGTTCTGTTCATACAGTTGGTTTCTATCCTAGATCACATGTTGTTGATAATAAGGTGATGCCAAGGCCAGATAGCAATTACGGTGTGTCAAAGGTTTTTGGAGAAACGTTAGCTCAATATTACTGGGACAAATATAAAATTGAAACCGTTTCAATAAGAATTTATTCATCTTTAGCTGAGCCAAAAGATGAAAGAGTGCTGTCTACTTGGCTAAGCTATAATGATTTAAGAAGCTTAATTAAGGCTTGTATGAATTCTTCAAATGTTGAGCATTCTATTATTTTTGGAGTTTCTAATAACGACTCAATTTTAATTGATAATAAATATGCGAATCATATAGGTTTTAAACCTGAGGATAATGCTGAACATTTTAGAAGTAAGGTTGTTGAACAAAAAGGTTTTGTTGACCCTAAAGATCCTCTTGTTACTACTCATGGAGGTTACTTTGCTTCTGCTGGTCATTATGACGACCTTTAGCCTGTACTAAAGTTATATATTTAAAAGAAATTAAAAAATAGTATTTCCAAAGTATAAAAAATATTAAGCATGGCTTCAAATATCATTATAATATTAAAAAAAATTGATATATTTGCTAATTTTGCTTGCCTTTATTGAAATAATTGAGAAGATGTGAGCTAATTGAGAAACGTTTTGTTTCTTTTAGTCGGATTAATATTTTGGGGAATAATTAATGAACTTAGATATAATCTTTAATTACAATACTAGGGAGGAATTCTATGAAATTCAAATCTAGCCTATTTATAGGCGCTGTAGCTATTGCTACAACTAGTCTTATGGCGGTATCAGTAAACGCAGCTGAGAAATTACGTTGGAAGATGCAAAGTACTTGGGGAAGCCAAGTTGCCATTAATGGTGAAGCAGCTGTTTACTTTTCAAATAAAGTAAAAGAAATCTCAGGTGGTGATGTGCAATTAAGGTTCCATGAGCCAAACGCTCTTGTACCTTCATTAGAAGTTTGGGATGCTGTTAAGAATGGTGCAGTAGATGCAGGTTATACAACACCTGGTTATCATGCTGGAAAAATTCCTGCAGTTTCATATTTTACAGCTGTTCCTTTTGGTCCAGGTGCAAGTGAGTATGTTGGTTGGATGGAATATGGCGGCGGAAATCAGTTAAAAGATAGAATTTATGGTGAATATGGCCTTAAACCTCTTAACTGTTTAGTGCATGCTCCTGAAACTTCAGGTTGGTTTCGTAAGAAAATCAACAATGTTGAAGAGTTAAAAGGAATGAAGATGCGTTTCTTTGGACTTGGTGCAATGGTAATGAGTAAGCTTGGTGTTTCAACACAGCTTTTAGCTGGTGGAGATATTTATCCAGCTCTTGAAAAAGGTGTTATTGATGCAACTGAATTTTCAATGCCTACTCATGACTTAAGTTATGGTTTCTACCAATTAGCTAAATTTAACTATTTCCCTGGATGGCATCAGCAGACATCAATTGGAGAGTTATTGTTAAATAAGAAAGCTTGGAATGGTTTAACAAAAACACAAAAAAGTGTTATTTCTACAGCATGTGAATCCACTGCTTGGTGGGCTCTTGTTAGATCTGATGCTAAACAAGTTCCAGCTATGCGTGAACTTGAAAGTAAGGGCGTAACATTTGTTACCTGGCCTGATTCAGAAATTTCTAAGTTTAAAAAAGCTTGGGATGAAGTTGTAGAAGAAAAATCTGCTTCAGATCCTTTGTTTAAAGAAATTACTGCTAGCTATAATGCTTTTAGAGACGATTACCAAATTTGGTCTAGCAAAGCTTATTTAAAGCAAGGCGTGAAATACTAAATAATATAAACATCACACCTATTTAAATATAGGTGTGATGTTTTCTATTTTTCTAAAAAATAATTGAATTATTATATTTAATAAGTTAAACATTTATTAAAAATTATACTTGTTAAATCTTGACTGGGGAAAAATTATGGCGGCTCTTACAGAAAAAAATATGGAAGGTCTTATTTCAATTAGTGAAAAGCTACGAGAGCTTGTAAATAGAGTTGGACGAGCAGGTACATGGCTTTTAGTTCCTCTGGTTTTAATAACAATGTGGGATGTAGTAGCTAGAAAATTAATTTGGATACAAGTATATATGGTTGCCAATTTTGGTTCTTTCTTTGAGTCTACATTAATGCAGGAGATGGAATGGCATCTTCACACAGCAGTTTTCTGCTTAGTTCTTGGGATGGGTTACACTCATAACAGACATGTTAGAGTTGATTTTATTCGAGAAAATATGAAATTTAAAACAAAAGCTATGGTTGAATTTTTTGGTAATATATTCTTTATGTTGCCCTTTACTCTTGTTTGTATGTATTTTGCTGTAATCTACACAATTGACTCTTATCAAATTAATGAAGTTTCGGCCTCATTAGTTGGGTTAAGTAATAGATGGATTATTAAAACATTCCTACCAGTTGGTTGTTTCTTCCTATTCTTAGGAGGGGTGTCAGTAATGATACAATTAATAGCTGTTATTTGGGGTGATAATAAAAAGAAATTAGATCTTATGATACTTGATTACGATGAAAAAAAATAAATTAACTCAGCCCGCTTTTGCGAGATAAATTATGTGGTTTTCAAAAGTTCCAGGATATGTGTTTGATAAACAAAAAACACCATATTTGACTAAAGCTAAAGACTTGACTTTAGCTCAATCTCAATATGAGTTAGTTGCTTATGGTATTTTTGTTGGAAGTCTATTTGGAATTATAGCTCTCGCAGCTACATTAACTTTTTTTGATACTAATAATATAATTTACTTATTATGGTTAGTTGCCTCCCTAGGAGTTATAGGATCAATTTTTGGAGTAGTAAGAAAGAATGACTTAATTTCTTCTTATTTAATCTCATTTGGTCCATCTATTATAATTGGTATTAGTTTTTATGAAGCTCTTATAGCTAAAGCATCTATTTTACCTCTAACTATTTTTGTTTGCCTTTTTATGTTGTCAGTCAAATATGGTTGGAGAGTAATAAAAATTGTCGGATGGCAAAAATACAATGAAAATAACGAAATTAACAATAATAAAAATAAAGCGTGGGGGCAGTAATGCATTTTGTTGAAATAATAATTGAATATTTACCTATTTTTATGTTTGTGACGATGGGTGTCTTACTTTTCATAGGGTATCCTGTTGGTTTTATACTTGGTGGTGTTGCTATAACCTATGGTTTTATAGGTTATATGTTTGGAGTTTTTAGATTTGCAGAATTTTTTAACTTTGTACCTAGAATTTGGGGATTTTCAGCAGAAAATCTCATTTTAGTGGCCATACCAAGCTTTGTGTTTATGGGAACCATGATGGAAAGAAGTGGTATTGCTAATGATTTGCTTAGAACTACGCAGATACTACTTCGGAAAGTTCCTGGTGGTTTAGCTATGTCAGTTACCGTTATGGGAACAGTTTTGGCTGCTATGACTGGTATTATTGGAGCCTCTGTTACTATGATGACAGCTTTGGCTTTACCTCCAATGATAAAAGCAAAATACAGTCATGCTTTGGCAACTGGTGTTATAGCAGCTTCTGGTACATTAGGAATACTAATACCACCTAGTATTATGTTAATTATTATGGCTGATATTATGCAGGTTTCAGTTGGCAATCTATTTATGGGTGCCTTAATCCCAGGTTTGACACTTGCCTTGATGTATCTAATATTCATTTTTATTTGGGCCTCAGTAGATCCAAAAGTTGCTCCTTCTATTAAAGAAGAAGACATGCAATATGAAAAAGGAAAATTACCAATAATGGTTCTTAAGGCATTCATGCCTCCAGTAGCGCTAATAGCTTTAATCAAAGGATCTATTCTTCTTGGGTGGGCAACTCCTAGTGAAGCTGGAGCAGTTGGTGCTTTTGGTGCAACTATGCTTGCAGTTATAGGAGGTAAATTTACTTTTCCAATGCTTAGGAGTGTTATGCACTCTTCAGGTCTGACTATTTCAATGGTATTTTTGATTATTATAAGTGCCACTTGTTTTGCTTATGTATTTAGATCACTGGGTGGAGACTATATAGTTGAAGAGTTAATTGAAAAAGCAGGATTGGGTTCATGGGGATTGTTATTCTTATTAATGGGTATGACATTTATTCTGGGTTTCTTTCTTGATTGGGTGGAGATAACATTAATTATTCTTCCAATTTTTGCTCCATTGGTTCTTCTTCTTGATTTTGGAGATCATGTAACACAATTGACAGGCCTTGATGGAAGAAAAGAAACAATGATATGGTTTTTAGTATTAATGGCTATAAATTTGCAAACATCATTTCTTACTCCCCCATTTGGGTTTGCCTTGTTCTACTTAAAAGGTGTTGCTCCTCCAGAAATTGCTACGCTAAGTATTTACAGAGGTGTAATTCCTTTCGTGATTATTCAGTTAATTGGATTATCATTTGTAATAATGCAACCTGAAATGGGCTTGTGGTTGCCGCGGCTAATATAACCAAATAAATTTAAACCGCATCTAAATGATGCGGTTTTTCATTTTATATAAGGTCATTCAATGGGTAATATTGGTATTTGTGGAGCAGGTCTAATTGGAGCGAGTTGGGCTGTTGGCTTTGCTAATGCCGGACATAAATCCCTAGTTTATGATAATAATAAAGACAGCTTTAAAAAGTTTGAATTAGTTTGTGATCAATTGTTAAAAGATTTAACAATTATTAATCCTGATTTAGATGTAAATAAAATTAAATCAAATATAATTCTTGATTGTTCAATTGAGGATATTTGTAAAGACACTATTTTAATTCAAGAAAGTATAGTTGAAGATTTAGAAATAAAGAAAAAAATGTTTGTAGCTTTAGATAAATTAGCTCCTAAAAACACAATATTAGCCTCTTCTTCATCATATTTACTAATATCAAAAATTTCAGAAAACGTAGTGCATAGGGAAAGATGTATAAATGCTCATCCTGCATTGCCTCCTCATGTTGTTCCATTTGTTGAGATTTGTGGTAGTACAGAAACTTCATCTGAAATTATTAAAAGCGCAATGTCTTTATACAAAAGTGCTAATTACGCAGCTATTTTAGTAAATAAAGAAACTGAAGGTTTTGTGCTTAATCGTTTACAAGGAGCATTGTTAAATGAAGCTGTAAGGCTTCATGAAGGTGGATACGCATCTATGGATGATATTGATATTGCATTAAAGCATGCATTAGGAATTAGGTGGGCTTTTATGGGACCTTTTGAAATAATGGATTTAAATGCACCTGAGGGAATTAAAGATTCATTTAGTAGATATAGAGTTGGCATTCAAAATTTAGCCAAACAACAAAATACTGTCCCTGAATATTCTGATGAATATTTAAATCAATTAGAAAATGAGCAAAGAAAGAGATTATCTCATTCAGCTCGACCTGATAGAATAGAAAAAAGAAATCAAATGATAGCGTTAATAAGAAAACTTAAACTTGAATTAGGAGAGGATATTCAAAATGGCTAAATCTAAAAAGGTAATTATAAGTTGTGCGGTAACTGGAGCAATTCATACTCCATCCATGTCAGAATATTTACCAATAACTGCCCAAGAAGTGATTGAACATTCTTTAGCAGCTTATGAAGCTGGAGCGGCAATTTTACATCTTCATGCGAGAGATGAAATAGATGGTCACCCAACTCAAGATCCAGAAGAATTTCAAAAGTTTTTGCCTACAATTCAAAGTTCATGTGACGCTGTTATTAACATTACTACTGGCGGTGGCCCTCAAATGACGGTGGAAGATAGAATGAGGCCTGCAATGCATTTTCAACCTGAAGTTGCTTCATTGAATATGGGTTCAATGAATTTTGGTTTGTTTCCTATGTTAAAAAAACATAATCAACTAAAATTCCCTTGGGAAAGGGATATGTTAGAAAGAAGTAAAGGTACTCTTTTTAAAAATACATTTGAAGACATAGAAAATATTATGACGCTAGGTTATGCAAATGGAACTAGATTTGAATTTGAATGTTATGATGTAGGTCATTTATATAATCTTCATTATTTTCATAGAGAAGGAATGTTAAAGGGACCATATTTTATTCAATTTGTTATGGGTATTATGGGAGGAATAGGAGCTGACGCTGATAATCTTCTTCATATGAAAAAAACAGCAGATAAATTATTTGGTGATTCATATGAATGGTCTGTTGTTGGAGCTGGAGCTAGTCAAATGAAAATCAATGCAACTGGAGCTGCTTTAGGGTCTCATGTTCGAGTAGGTTTAGAAGATTCATTATGGGATGGTCCTGGTAACTTAGCAAAAACAAATGCAGATCAAGTTAAAAGAGTAAGAGAAATACTTGATGGTCTGTCTTTAGAAGTTGCTACTCCGGACGAAGCAAGAGAGATATTAGGTTTAAAAGGTAAAGATAAAACTAATATCAAATAGAGAAGAGAGTTACTATGAACTATGAAAAGTTACTTGAGGGTAAAAAAGCCCTCATAACTGCTGGTGCAGACGGTATTGGTTATGCTATAGCAAAACGTTTTGAAAAGGCTGGAGCAAAAGTATTTGTTTGTGATATTAATGAAGATGCCGTTAATAGAGCTAATTCAGTTGATGATAATATTAAAGCTATGGTTTGTGATCTTAGGCAAACTCAATTAATAGCGTCAATGGTTGAAGCGGGTTTTGATTACCTAAAAGAGTTAGATATTATTGTAAATAATGCTGGAATAGCTGGTGAAACGGCTGGTGTTGGTGAGCTTACTTTGGGTGGCTGGCAAGAATGTCTTCAGGTAAATATGACAAGTCATTTTGAAACAATGAGAATAGCTGTGCCTCGCATGAATAACGAAGGTTCTATTCTTTCAGTTTCTTCAGTGGCTGGAAGAGTTGGTTTTGCTTATAGACTTCCTTATGCAGCAACTAAGTGGGCTGTGATAGGTATGGTTAAAAGTTTGGCTATAGAATTAGGTCCAAGAGGAATTCGAGCCAATGCACTTCTTCCTGGAATAGTTGAAGGTGAAAGACAAAATAGAGTGATAGAAGCTAAAGCAAAAGTAAAAAATATTTCATTTGAAGAAATGAAGGAAGAAATATTATCAGGTGCTTCTCTCAATAGATTTGTAACGCATGATGATTTAGCAGAGCAAGCTCATTTTCTATGTAGCCCGCTTGGTAAGAATATTTCGGGTCAAGCCGTTAGCGTATGTGGTAATATTGAGAAATCAGGTTAAAGCCATTTATAATTTAGAAATTTCTTCAAGAACTGGTTTTATATAAGTTTTAAATAATTCTGGATTTTCTGACATAGGGAAATGACCTGTTCCAGGAATTATAGTTGCTTTTGATCCTATTATTCTTTGAGCTGTAGCTTTTGTTCTTTCTGGAGTACATGAGCAATCATATTCTCCAGATAAAAGATAGACTGGGCATAATTTAGTATCTATTAAAGACGAACGATCTTCAAAATCACCATCATGCCAATAAAAATAAAGATCGCCTTTGAAGACACCAGGGCCACCTTGCATATAATGCCATAGAGTTTCATGTCTATAGTTTACAGGGCTTTGAGGAGCTATTTGGGATGAAACAAAAGCAGCCTGAATTTCTCCTCCATGAACATCAGGTCTATGTAACCAATCTAAGTCGTAATATGCTTCAAGTTTATCTGATCCTTCAAGTGCAATAACTGCTCGGAAAAATTTTGATTGCTCTAAAGCTAAATGAAGGACAACTCTTCCACCCATTGAGCAACCCATAATAACGGGATTATCAACTTTGTATGCTTTACAGAAAGACATAATAATCTTTTTATATAAATCAGTAGTAAGTTTATATTCTTTCAAATGATACCCTTCTGGAGGATTTGATTTTCCGTGCCATGGAAGATCAAAAGCTATTACGCGGTATTTTTTTGTGAATTCTTTGTCGTTTAACATATGACGAAACTGCCTAGAATCTGATCCAGCAGTATGAAGGCATATAAGAGGAATACCCTCTCCAGATTCTTCAGCATAGATTCTAAAAACTTCATCATCCACAGTTATAGACAAGTATCTTCCAACTATATCTTCAAAATTAACATCTTTATTTTTCATAAATATAACCTTAAATTAAAAATCTGAAGCACCATTAGAAATTATAATATCTTTAAAATATTGAAGGTTTTGCATTAAAGGTATTAAGTTTCCATCAATAACAATAATCTTTTTAGCTAACATTGCAAAAATATCATGATAATCTTTTGGAGGAATTTTAAGCCAATGTTTTTCCCAAGCTTCTGATTTTCCATGTATTCTAAATGTACCACTTTGAGTTAGAACTGTTCTTTTTTTTATGGAAGTAATTACTCCATTATTGATTTTGATCAAAAAGTCGTGATCATCTATCCCAAATGTAAAAGTAAGATTTACCCATCTTCCTCTATGAACTAGGCGTTTATTAGAGTTAACTCTTGTGATCCAATTGTTTATTGATTGCATAATAAATCTTTTTAAAGTTATTTTGTGTTAAATGTAATATTTTATAGTCATTTTATAAAATGATATTTTAATATAAGATATTTTTATGGGAGGTAACAATGTTTGATGTAAATAATTTTCTTCATGAGGGCTCTTTGTCTCCAGCTTTATACTGGAAAGGATATCCAAAGTACAACTTCATTGGAGGTCATAATGATAATGATTGTATTCCTGTTACTCAACTTAAAGAAGCTATAGAGAAAGTAATTTTAAAAGAGGGTAAAACATTAGCGAAATATGGTCTAGAAAGTGGTCCTCAAGGATATCTTCCTCTCAGAAGCTTTATAGTTAGTAAATTAAAATCTAGAGCATTGATTGACTGTTCTGAGAAAGAAACACTAATAGTTTCAGGGTCTTTACAGGCATTAGATTTGGTTAACCAAACCTTTCTTAAAAAAGGTGATACTGTGATAATTGAAGAAGAGAATTATGGTGGAACTATTTCAAGATTAAAACGACTTGGCATTAATATGGTTGGAGTTCCATTAGAAAAGGATGGAATGGATATAGATGCTTTAAAGAATATTCTTATAGATTTAAAAAATAAAAGAATAAAACCAAGATACATCTATACAATTCCTACCATCCAAAATCCTACTGGTACGATAATGTCCACTGAAAAAAGAAAAATTTTGATTGCTTTATCAAATGAATATGGAATTCCAATTTTTGAAGATGATTGTTATGCTGATCTGCTTTGGGAAGGTGAAAGGCCTCCTGCGATAAAATCTTATGATAAGAATGGATTAGTAATATATTGTGGCTCTTTTTCTAAATCCATAGCTCCAGCTCTTCGTGTAGGTTATCTTGTTGCTAACTGGGATGTTCTTTCTAGAATTTTACCTTATAAAACTGATGCAGGAAGCGGTTCTTTGGAGCAAATGGTACTCGCAGAATTTTGTGAAAATAATTTTAATAATCATGTGAGCCTTCTTAGCAATGAATTAAAGAAAAAGTCAGATGTTATTTGTGGTGCCTTAGATAAATACTTTGGTTCGACTGCTGAATATATAAAGCCAAAGGGCGGTATTTTTATTTGGGTAAGTCTTCCTGATACAATTGATACATCGCGTTTATATGAAATTGCTTTGAAAGAGGGGGTTGCTATTAACCCAGGATCTGAATGGTCAATTAACCCAAATGGTAAAAACAAAATTCGTCTTTGCTTTGGTAATCCAAGCACATTAGAAATTGACAGTGGAATTAAACTTTTGGCTGAGATATGTAAAAAAGAATTTGGTCTTCCTATTCAGATTGCAAACCTTTAAAATAAGCTAATTGAAATTGCTGAGTTCTAGGATGGCCTTTGCAAAAACATTTGGTGTTTCTTGTGGTATATTATGTCCTACTCCAGGAAGAATTTGGTGTTTTCTAAAACCTGTAAATCTTGATTGATCGAATGATTCTGGAGACGGTGATCTAACCCCGTCATCTTGACCATCAAATGTTATGGTTGGTACATTAATTGTTGGTAACTTTGATAATTTTTCTTCTATTTTGCTATATTGGGGATCGCCAGATGAAAGGCCAAATCTATGTTTGTAGCTGTGAATTACCACATCAACAAAATCAATGTTATCAAATGAAGTTGAACTTAAATCATAAATGTCTTGTGTAAATTTCCACGTTGGTGACCAAGTTTTCCATAGTAATGATATTAATTCATGACGGTTTTCATTAAGTCCGGAACGACCTCTTTCACTATGAAAATAATACTGATACCAAAGTTTTTGTTCAGCCGATGGCAAGACAGGTATTATTGATTTCTTTATATCTTGTATGTTATAGCTGTTACCGGAAATAAGACCTATGCATCTTTCAGGCCATAGAGCAGCAACAACGCAAGCGGCTCTTCCTCCCCAATCATATCCAGCTAAAATAGCTTTTTTAATATGTAAAGCATCCATTAAACATAATAAATCGTAGCCTAATGCAGCCTGTTCTCCAGATCGCAGCTTATGAGGATTTATAAAAGTTGTTTTTCCATAACCTCTGAGATATGGAATTATAACTCTGCACCCTCTACTAGATAAAATTGGGGCAACGTCTTTGTAGGCATAAATATCATAAGGAAAGCCATGCATAAGGAAAACAGGTGTTCCATTGTTAGCTCCAAATTCCGCATAAGCTATATTAAGGTCGCCTGCTTTTATGGTTTTTAATTTATTCATGAATTAAGCTAATTTAAAAATTATTTCTTATGTTTTATAATTTAATATTTTAAGGGTAAAGTATTTTTTGTTTTAACTCTTCCAAGAGCAAAATTTGTTTCTATAGAAGCTATCCCTTTAACTTTAGTTAAATCTTCTCTCATAAAGGTTTCATAACTTTTTAAATCTGAAGCAACTACTCTTAATAAATAATCTCTATTTCCAGTGACAAGCCAACAATCCATTACTTCATTTAAAGATGTGATACCTTTTTCAAAAGATTTAAGTATTTGATCAGTTTGATTTTCCAATCTTACTGAGACAAACGCAGTTACAGGAAAACCATAAGAAACCTCATCTATTATAGCAGTGTAACCAGATATTAATCCCTTTTTTTCTAAGTTTTTAACTCTCCTTAAGCATGGAGATGCTGACAACCCAACTTTTTCAGCTAATTCAAAATTAGTTAACCTGCCATTCTGTTGTAGGTTAAAAATTATATTTTGGTCTATTTTATCAATATTGCTCAAATTAATCCCTTTAAAGTATAATATATATTATATAATTATTATATTAGCATAATATACTAAAATTTTTAATAAATAAGTAATATTTGGTCATTCATTTCAATCAGTTAATGATATTATGTGTTTTTAATTACTTTAGAGTTGAATATTGACCGACAAACATAAATTTTTAAAACTATTAGAACAAAGAGTATTGTGGCTTTCATGCTGGATTATACATAATGCTAATCATATTAGAGAAAATATTGATGGATTAAAAGTTGGAGGTCATCAAGCTAGTTCTGCTTCTATTGTATCAATAATGACCGCTTTATATTTTGATATTTTAAAGCCTGAAGACCGCGTCGCTGTTAAGCCTCATGCAAGTCCAGTATTCCATGCAATTCAATATTTGGCAGGCTTGCAAACAAAGGAAAAAATTCAAAACTTCAGAGGCTTTGGAGGAGCTCAATCTTATCCTTCTAGAACTAAAGATATTGATGATGTTGATATTTCAACTGGTTCAGTTGGCCTAGGTGTTGCCATGACAAGCTTTATGTCATTAATTCAAGATTATATTTCACAAAAAGAATTTACAAAAAACATACCTCAAGGACGAATGATAGCATTAGTAGGTGATGCAGAATTAGATGAAGGTAATGTTTATGAATGCCTTCAAGAAGGTTGGAAGCATAATTTAAGAAATGTTTGGTGGATCATAGATTATAATAGACAATCACTTGATGGTGTTGTTCATGAAGGTTTGTCTGATCGAATAAGTGCTGTTTTTGGAGCTTTTGGTTGGAACTTAGTTGTATTAAAATATGGAAAATTACAACAAGAGGCTTTCAAAGAACCAGGAGGAGAAAAATTAAAACAATGGATTGATGATTGTCCTAATCAACTTTATTCCGCTCTTATGTTTGAAGGAGGAGCGTCATTCAAAGATAGATTGCTTGATGATATAGGTGATCAGGGCATAGTTGCTAGTTTAATTAATAAAAGATCAGATGATGAAATGTTAGATCTAATGGCTAATTTAGGAGGACACTGCGTTGTAACATTATCTGAGGCATTTGGAAGTATAAAAGATGATAAGCCTACAGCTTTTATAGCTTATACAATTAAAGGGTGGGGAACGCCTTTAGCTGGCCATAAAGATAATCATTCAGGTTTAATGACTAAATTGCAAATGGAAACATTTAAATCTAAGCTTAAAATCACTGCTGGAAGCGAATGGAACAGCTTTGCTGATGAAAAAGAAAATATAGAATTAGATTTGCGTTTAAAGAATCTACCTTTTCAAGCAGCTAAACACAGAAAATTCAAAAGTAAAAACATAACCATAGATGAGATTGTCTCTATAAAAGAAATTAAAACATCAACCCAAAATGCATTTGGAAAAATTTTAGATCAATATGCAAAAAATAATTCTGAGTTTAGTAATCGAATTATAACAACTTCTCCTGATGTTTCTGTCTCAACAAACCTGGGTTCATGGGTTAATAGAACTGGGTTGTTTAGCAGAGATGATAGTTCAGATACATTTAGAGATAGAAAAATTCCATCAGCACAGAAATGGATTTTCTCTCCAAATGGTCAACATATAGAGCTTGGCATTGCGGAAATGAATTTATTTTTATTACTTGGAGCAGCAGGATTATCTCATGAATTATTTGGAGAAAGATTATTCCCAATTGGAACTGTATACGATCCTTTTATAGCTAGGGGATTAGATGCTATGAACTATGCTTGTTATCAAGATGCTAGATTTATGATTGTTGGAACACCTTCAGGAATCTCATTAGCACCAGAGGGAGGCGCTCACCAATCAATAGGAACGCCTTTAATTGGAATTAGTCAGCCAGGGTTATTAAGTTTTGAACCTGCTTTTGCTGATGAGCTTGCAGTCATAATGCATTATGGATTTAATTATATGCAAAATGATGATGGTGGATCTATATATTTACGACTAAGCACAAGAGTAATAGATCAACCTGTTAGAACTATTAACAAGGAATTACAGAATAATATTATTAAAGGTGCTTATTGGTTAAAAGAACCTGGGCCGAACCCTGAAATAATTTTAGTTTTTCAAGGTGTAGTAGCTCATGATGTAATTCAATCAGCGGGCTTTTTAGGAGATAAATATAAGGATATAGGTGTATTAGCTATAACAAGTTCAGATTGTTTGTTTCATGAATGGAAACAAAAAAGTTTATCTTATAATAATGATATTGAAAAAAGTCATTTAGAACACTTATTAAAAAAGGTTCCTCAAAGCGCTAAAGTTATAACTATATTAGATGGTCACCCTTTGACTTTAGCTTGGATAGGAGGAATTTATGGTCATAAAATAGTTCCTTTAGGGGTTGACCAGTTTGGCCAAACAGGTACTATAAATGACTTGTATTCAGAATTTAAAATTGACACTGAAAGTATTTGTCAAATAGGTTTCAATCAAAATTAAGGATAAAAATCTTTTAAATCAATTAGATATTGGGAGGTATCATGAATAAATTAATAAAATTATTGTCTATAGTTATTGCAGGATTTTGTTTTAGTACTATTAGTTTTGCTGCAGATGTAACAATGAAAATATCTATACAGTTGCCTATGAAAAGTCATTTAGGTCAGAATTTACTTCTTTTTAAAAATGATGTTGAAGCAAAATCTAACGGTGAAATTGAAGTGCAAATTTATGATTCAGCTCAGCTATATAAGGATAAAGAAGTTCCTGCAGCGGTTGGTTCAGGTTCAATTGAAGCTGGAGTAGCATCATTAACAAGATATGTTGGTGACATTCCTGCAGTTGATATTTTTTATCAGCCATTCCTATTAAACAGTGAAGAAAAAGTTAGAAAAGCTGTTGCTAAAGGTTCTTCAGTTAGAGGTCCTATTGATAAAGCAATAGAAGGAACTGGATCTACTGTCTTATGGTGGCAAGCTTATGGTAGCGCAGTAATGTTATCTAAAGGGAGCCCTATCAGGAACCCTTCTGATATGAAGGGAAAAAAAGTAAGAGTTTTTGGTAAGACGTTAGGTGCTTTTGTTAAAGCAGCAGGAGGTGCTCCAACTTTAATTTCTGGTTCAGAGCAATATTTAGCATATCAAAGAGGAACTGTAGATGTTGGCATGACAGGGGTTTCAGGAGTTAAGTCAAGAAAACTTTTTGAAGTTATGGATACAATTACAAAAACGAATCATGGCGATATTGAGTTTATAGTGGTTGCTAATACCAAGTGGTTTAATTCTTTATCAAATAATCATAAAAAAATAATCACTGATTCTGCAATGATGGCTGAAAAGGATGTAAGAGATAAAGTTTCTAAAATAGAGGCTGATGCATATGCTTTAGCAGAATCTAAAGGAATGAAAATAGTTACTCCTAGCTCTTCAGATATTGAAGCTTTTAAAAAAGCATCAAAGCCTGTTTATGAAGCATTTAAGAAAGATGCAGGTAAGTTAGGGGCACAACTTCTAGATGCCGCTTCGAAGCTTTAATCTATTATTAGGAGACAATTATTAAAATTGTCTCCTTTTGTCTAGGTATTTCAAATGAAACTATATGAGCAATTAACATTAAAATCTGCTTGGTTGGCTGCCTTATTATATGGAGCATCAGGTGTAATGTTGACGTATGAAGTTGGCGCAAGATATTTATTTATTGCTCCAACTAGCTGGGCATCTGAATTAAGTCAGCTATGTTTAATTTACGGAACATTATTAGCGATGCCATGGGCATTGCAATTCAGAAGACATATCCAAATAAATGCAATCATCCATAAATTAAGTGATCTTAATCAGAGGCGTATTGGGATTGTTATGATGATAATACTTATTGTTTTTTCATTATATGTAACAATTTATGGTTTTGAAATTTTTTACGAATCCTTTGAAAAAGGGAGAACTACTGGAAGTTTATTAGATATGCCTTCATGGGTAGCCGAGCTCCCGGTACCTTTATGCTTTTTGATGTTAATTTTTCAAGCTTTGATAGAGTTAAAAAAAATGATTTCAGGCATTACTCCACCTAAAGGCGAACATTAATGAATGTTTTTTTAAGGTTAGGCAAATGACCGTAATAATGGTTTTAGGAGTTATGTTTGCACTTTTATTGGCAGGATTGCCTGTCGCTTATTCCCTAGGAGTTCTAGGTTTAGGTATGCTTATTATTGGTGGGTTTTCTCCATTAATGGCCCCTCAAGCTATATTATCAACATTAGACGGATTTATTCTTCTAGCAGTTCCTCTATTTTTATTAATGAGTAATATTTTATTAAGAGGTGGATGTGGTAAAGATTTATTTGGAGCTGCACAAGCTTGGGTGGGTCATTGGCCTGGCGGACTTGCTGTGGCAACAATAGTTTCATGTGGTATATTTGCTGCTATATCAGGCGTTTCAGTTGCTACAGCCGCAACCATAGGTGTGGTGGCCATTCCTGAGATGATCAATAGAGGTTATAATAAAAACTTTGTTTATGGACTTTTAGCCGCTGGTGGAACATTAGGTATATTGATACCTCCAAGTTTACCAATGATAGTTTATGGATTTGTAACCGAAGAATCAGTGATTTCTTTGTTTTTAGCAGGTATTGGTCCTGGAATATTTTTAATAGCTTTGTTCATAATTTATTCAATTATTTATTCAAAATTTTTTGGTGGATTCGAGTCTGTTCCCGCAGCTACTTGGGAAGAGAGAAAAAAGGCTACAGTAAAAGTAGCTCCAACAATTGGTTTAGCTACCCTAATATTAGGAGGAATTTATACTGGCGTTTTTACTCCTACTGAAGCGGCGGCAGTTGGTTTCTCTTTAGCACTTTTTTTAACTACTGTATTATTACGATCTTTATCTTTTAGTGACTTTAAAAAAGCCCTGTTCGAATCAATGGTCACAACAGCTGCTATTTTAGTAATTATTGCTGGAGCAAAGATTTTTGGGAAAGCTATTACCCTTTATAGAATACCTCAGGATATTTCAATGTTTATTGAAGCAACCATTCATAGCAAAGAAATGTTTATGATTACAGTTTGTTTAATTTTAATGGCAATGGGGTTAGTTTTTGAAACATTGTCTATGGTCTTAATAATGGTCCCTGTTTTGTTACCTGCCGCTATGTATATGGGTGTTGATCCTATTTGGTTTGGTATTTTTATGGTTATTATGGTTGAATGTGCTTTAATCACACCTCCGGTAGGCCTGAATCTATACGTAATTCAATCAGTTGCTAGGACACAATTAGGTGAAGTGGCTAAAGGGGTAACGCCCTTTTTACTTATGATGCTATTTACAGTTTTTATAATGTATATATGGCCAGATTTAGCTCTTTACATTCCTTTTAAACTTTAAGGGATCATATAAAGATAATGAAATATATAGGGATTATATTATGATATCTAATAGAAAAATAGAATTAAAGCAAAACCCAGCTGAAAAATTAAGAACAGTTTTAAAAGAAAAATTATTTATTCCTATTCCATCATGTTTTGATGCATTATCAGCTAAATTAATTGAACAAGCTAATTTTGATGTTACTTTTATGTCTGGATTTGCTGCTTCAGCCTCAAGAATAGGCTCTCCTGATCTTGGCTTAATGACATTTTCAGAGGTTTTTGATCAAGCTAATAATATATGTAATGCTATTGATATTCCCATGATTGTTGATGGTGATACGGGCTACGGAAATGCTATGAATGTTCGAAGAACATTAAAAGAATGTTCTAAGGCTGGTTGTGCTGGCATTTTAATAGAGGATCAATTAGCTCCCAAGAGATGTGGTCATACTCCTGGTAAAGATGTTGTTGATAAAGAAGAAGCGTATGATCGAATCCGCGCTGCCAATGATATGAGAAATGAAGGTTATGATATTTTAATCATGGCTAGGACAGATGCTAACCATACCCATGGATTAAAAGAAGCAATAGCAAGAGCTCAAAAGTTTTATGAGTTAGGTGCGGATATTTTATTTGTTGAGGCACCTAAGAATAAAAAAGAAATGATAACTATTTGTAACGAAGTCCCAGGACATAAAGTTGCTAATATTGTTGAAGGAGGAATAACTCCTAATTTATCAATGAAAGAATTAGAAGATATAGGGTATAAATTAGCCATTTATCCTCTTACGGTTATGAGTTCAGCAATGAAAGCTATGGTAAAGTCCTTAGATCTTCTTTTTAAGGACGAGGATAGATCTGATTTGTTATTAGATTTTAGTGATTTAAGGAAAAAGGTCGGCTTTGATGAATATTATGAAATTTCTAGTAAGTATGAAACTTCGAAAAGAAGCTAGTTTAAATAAATGTATATATGGAGTATTTTTAAATGAAAAGTTATCAAGTAGTAGATTTTGGAAAGCAATTAGAGTTAAGAGAGTATGACAATCCTAAACCAGTTGGCAAAGAAATCCTTGTTAAAATTTCAGCATGTGGGGTCTGCCATAGTGATTTGCATTTGGCAGATGGTTATTTTGATCTTGGAGAAGGTAATAGAATAACTTTAGCTGATAGAGGAACTAAATTACCCTTTACACCTGGTCATGAAATCACTGGCACTGTAGTTGCCATTGGATCAGATGCTGGAAATGTAAATATTGGTGATAGCGGGATTATATTTCCGTGGATAGGTTGTGGTAATTGTGAAGCTTGCATAGAAGAAAATGAAACTTTGTGTGAGGCTCCAAAATATTTAGGTGCTAGATTAGATGGTGGATATTCAGATTATATTATAGTTCCCGATAGTCGTTATTTAGTTTCATACGGAGATATGGATCCTGCTGTTGCTGCTCCTTATGCGTGTTCTGGGTTGACGGCATATAGTGCCTTAAAAAAAATACCTAAAACCTCACAAAATGACTGGGTTATTATTATCGGTGCTGGTGGAGTAGGTATCAATGGTATTTTACTTTCTTCTTCAGTACATAACGCTAAAGTTCTCGTTATAGACAATGACTCTTCTAAAAGAGAGCAGGCTATAGAAGCTGGTGCAGATAAGGCATTTTCTCCAGACGATATTGAAGAAATTAGAAATGTTATTGGAATTGGAGCTAAAGCAGCAATTGATTTTGTAGGCAGACCTGAAACCACTGATTTAGGATTATCTTTAGTAAAAAAAGGAGGAATAGTGATTGTGGTCGGTTTATATGGTGGATCATTAAAACTTTCTTTACCATTAGTTCCTATGAGATCTGTTACTTTAAGAGGTTCATATGTCGGAGAATTAAGAGAGTTGAAGGAATTGGTAGATATAATAAAAATAGGTAAGACAAAATTAATACCTATAAAAAAACAAGATATGGCAACTGCAAATCAAGCTATGTCTGACTTAAGAGAAGGAAAGGTAAACGGCAGAATTGTTTTAATACCAAATTAAAAATTATATTATGAAATAATTGATACTTTACTAAATTTAATACTAATATTAATTTAAATAAACAATGTGAGAAAAATATTATGGATACAAAAAAAGACAAAGATAATTCTCATAGTCATAGTCATAGTCATAGTCATAGTCATAGTCATAGTCATGACCATGATGATCATCATTCACTTTTGCCAACTGATCCAGAGTTGAGAGTTAAAGCAATCGAAACACTGTTATTAAGTAAAGGGTTGATAGATTCTGAAACGCTTGATGAGTTAATAGATACATATGAGAATAAAATAGGACCCCAAAATGGAGCTAAGGTTGTGGCAAAAGCATGGGTTGATAGTGATTATAAAAAACGACTTCTTGAAAATGCTACTTCTGCAATTAGAGAATTGAGTTATCAAGGTCGACAAGGTGAAAATATGGTTGTAGTAGAAAATACACCAGAAATACATAATGTAATTGTTTGCACCTTATGTAGCTGTTATCCATGGCCAGTTTTAGGCATTCCTCCGACATGGTATAAAAGTGATGAATATAGATCTAGAACTGTAAGAGAACCAAGAAAAGTTCTCTCAGAATTTGGGGTTAAAGTAGATGATGAAATTCAGGTAAAAGTATGGGATTCAACTGCGGAGCTTAGATATTTAGTATTGCCAATGCGTCCAGAAGGAACTGAAAATATGAATGAAGATGAATTAGCTAAATTAGTTACACGTAATTCAATGATAGGAACTGGATTAGCCGAGAATATTAAATGAGTAGATTACATGATATGGGAGGACGTTATGGAGATGGACCAATTCCTGTCCCTAGAAACAAAAACAATGAAATTGAAAATTATGAACCTGTTTTTAAACATAAATGGCACGCAAAAGCATGGGCAATAACTTTAGCTGCAGGTGCTTTAGGAGAATGGAATTTAGATGTTAGTAGACATTATAGAGAATGTTTGCCGCCTAAAGATTATATGAATTATTCGTATTATGAAAAATGGTTAGCGGGACTTACAAACCTTTTAGTTAAAAGAAATGTAATTTCGGTTAAAGATTTAAAACATTTTACAACTTTAGTTGAAAAACAAGAAATAAATTTAGAGGCATTAACTAAATCTGAGTTAGATAAAAGGGCATGGTTAGCAAAAGATGTTGCCAAAACTTTAGGTTGGGGAGGAGCATCTATTAGAGAAACAAAGATTTCTCCTGAGTTTAATATAGGTGATAAAATTAAGACTGTAAGCTATAGCCCAAATAAAGATGTTAAAGGAGGTCACACTCGTTTGCCATCATACGCAATGGGACGAAGAGGTACTATTCATTCTTATCACGGCACGCATGTATTTCCAGATAAAAATGCACATGGTAATGGTGAAAACCCTTTACCTTTATATACTATAGAGTTTAAAGGTGAAGAGCTATGGGGAGCAATGGCTGAGGATAAAAATAGTAGTATTTTTTTAGATTTATGGGAGCCATATATAGAATGTCATGTTTAATAGTCTTGTTAAGAGGTCATTATGAATAATCAATCTAATTTTAGCTTGCCTTTCATAAATACTTCTCAGGAAGATATAGTTTTTCAAAGTCCTTGGCATAGTCAATTATTTGCCATTACAGTCCAATTATCTGAACAAGGTAATTTCTTATGGACGGAGTTTGTAGAAATTTTTGGTGAATCTTTAAATCAAGCTAGGTTAAAAATACAATCCTTGGATGGGAATGATAATTATTTTAATTGCTGGTTAAATGCTCTAGAAAAAATTATTGTTGATAAAAACATGGGTAGTCTCCAAAATTTATCTTTATTAAAAGAAAATTGGACAAAGGCTTATTTAGCAACACCTCATGGTCAGCCAGTAAAGATTTAGATATGTAAAAGGTAAGATTAAATAATTTTAGGAGAAGGTTAATGTCAATTAAATGTAAAGCTGCAGTTATTAGAACCAACAAAGCAACTGCTCCATATAAAGTTTCACAACCTTTATCTATTGAAGAAATCAACATATCTCCACCTCAAGCTAATGAAATTTTAGTTCAAGTTAAAGGCGCTGGTCTTTGTCATTCTGACCTATCCGTAATAAATGGTTCAAGAGTAATGCCGATGCCACTAGTGATTGGACATGAAGGTTCTGGTGAAGTGGTTGAACTTGGGAATGCTGTCAATGATATAAAAATTGGAGATCATGTTTCTTTTCAATTTTCTCCTTCTTGTGGAAGATGTCGACGTTGTCTTGAGGGACGTCCTCAAGTATGTGAATTGGCAGCGGCTACAAAAGGCAAGGGTCAATTAATGTCAGGTGGAAGCAGACTTACTGATGCTAATGGAGAAGTCTTAAATCATCATACAGGTGTATCATGTATGTCTGAATATGCAGTTGTTGATAGAGGGTCAGTTGTTGTTATTGACAAATCTATTAATATTGAAGATGCAGCGTTATTTGGTTGTGCAGTTATGACTGGAGTTGGAGCTGTTATAAACACCGCAAGGATAAGGCCTGGAGATTCAATTGCTATCATTGGTTTAGGCGGAGTTGGATTAAATGGCATAATGGGAGCAAAACTTGGAGGAGCAGAAACAATAATAGCAATTGATATTGACCCATCAAAATTTTCCCGTGCAAAAGAATTAGGAGCTACACATTGTTTTGATAGTAGAAACAATGATGTTATTGAAGAAATAAGAGATTTAACAAATGGAGGAGTTGATTTTGCAATAGATTTAGCAGGTGTAATACCTGCTATGAATACAGCCTATCAAATTATTCGTTATGGTGGATCTGTTGTAACAGCTGGTCTATCCCCAATTAATACTCAATTTAGTTTTAATCATAGTGATTTAGTAGCTCAAGAAAAATCAATTTTAGGAAGTTATATGGGATCCTGTGTCCCAGTTAGAGATGTGCCAAGATTTTTAAGTTTATTTCAACAGGGCCGATTACCTGTTGACAAGCTAATAGATGGTAAAATTGGGTTTGACGACTTAAATGAAGGTTTTGATAAGCTTGCAAAAGGTGAAGTTATTAGACAGATACTAGTCCCAGGAAGATAAAAGTATAAATAAAGATTATATCATTTTCCAATTTTTATAAAAAATACCTCTGGTTTTTTTTAAAAAGAAACCAACTAAAGCCAGTATGTTTTTCATCACATTATCAAAGTAACTAGGTCTTAGTATATCGATAAAAGCACAATATCTTAAATCATCTTCTTCATTGAAACTTTGATGAATTAATGTGTCGTCAAAAATAAATAATGGATTGTATTTCCATTTATTAATTCTTCCATCTGCTTCAATATAGGAACCTTCATTTTTTACCTTATTAAAATTATATAATATTCTATATGTAGCTCTTAGAGGTCCAAAGTGTCTAGAAGTAGAGGTTTTTTCTCTAAATAATGAAACACCTATAGTTTTTATGTATTTATATTCTTTATTAAAATCTAAAATTGTCTCATCTAAGTTATACCCGTACCACTTATAAAATAACATAGTTCTATTATCATTCTTTGATTCGTTAAAACGTTTTGCAATTTGTTTAGCATTTTCATCAAAAAGTTGAGTAACTTCGTTTATTTCATTTTGATGACTTTGAGGCAGATCTTGTAATTTAAAAGTATGAAGGTTTCTATGTGATAACAAATCAGTGAATAAATTTAATGGTGAGAGAATAAAAGTTAAAATACCTTTCCCTATGAAATACTCTTTAATTAATTTAAAATTCATGGTTTTGTGTCTAGAAACATCAATTAACCCAAAAACAAATATTATAGGTAAAATTGTCCAGAAATTAAATGTTGGCCATAGGAAAAATGATCCTATCAAAATAGGGATTAATAAAATTAATTTTAAAATAATATCCATTTTATAAAACAATAATATATAGTTACAACAATTATATAATCTATAATTTAACATAAGATGTATCAACTTTTAATTAGAATGTTTGAGAATTAATTAAATTGAGATTATAATATTTAAATTATTTTAAATAAGGGAAAGTATTATGCCTAGCTTTGATATTGTAAGTAAAATAGATATGCCGTCAGTTCAAAATGCTCTAGAAGGCGTAAAAAAAGAAATTAATACAAGATATGATTTTAAAGGAAGTTTATGTGAAGTTGAGCAACAAGAAGATAAAATTATAATTAAAGCCGATGATGAACTTAAAAGAAAACAAGTAGAGGAACTACTTATAACTCATTTAACAAGAAAGAAAGTTGATACAGGTGCGCTAGAATTTGAAAAACCTGAAGCAGCCACTGGTAATTCAATTAGGCAGACGGTTTTAATAAAACAAGGTGTTGATCGTGAAACTGCTCAAAAAATAGTAAAAGAAATTAAATCCTCTAAAACTAAAACTCAAACCGCAATTCAAGGGGACGAAGTTAGGGTTTCAGGAAAAAAAAGGGATGACTTACAAAATGCAATCCAATTGATAAAAGAATTAAATCTAACTCATCCACTTCAGTTCGAAAATTTTAGAGATTAATTATTTTATACTTTTATTATAACAGCTCTTTTATCTCTTTCATTCCAGCTATTTGAATTTATGGCCATATAAAAATCAGAAAGATGATTGTTAAATAAACTAGGCTCTTCTAAGTTAATAGTGTGACCGGTTTTAGGAACAATCAGCAATCCAGAATTTTTAATGGTTCTTTTAAGAAACAATCCAACTTCTAAACACATGTCATCTTCATCTCCATTTATAATTAACGTAGGTGTTTTAATATTAGATATTTCTTTTTCAAGTTTATAGAGATTAGGTCTTTTATTTTGGACACCTAAAAGCGTATTAGCTGAACCTAATGAATCATGGCTAATTAATAAGTCATTAAATAATTGCCATCCTTTTGGATCTTTTTTTTGAAATTGAACTCTTGAAGGTCCTAATGCATATTCAGCACCTACTTTAGCCATACCTTTTTTTAGAATATTTTGTGCTGTATCCAATGAAACTGAAGAGAAATTTGCTTCTTCATTATAATTAGTTTTATCAATTGGTATGGCTCCGTAACCGCATCCAGCGATAACTATACTTTTAGCTCTTTCTGGAGCATTTATACCAAAATGTAAACTTGCAAAGCCACCCATTGATAAACCTACTATGTGAGCTTTATCAATTTCAAGGTTATCCATAATACTTATTATATCTTTCCAGGCTCTTTCTTGGCTGTAGGAAGCTTCATCTTTGGGAATATCAGAAGGATGATAGCCTCTAGCACTATAGGTGATACATTGATTGTATCTCGAAAAATAGTTTACCTGTGGTTCCCAACTTCTATAATCTCCAGCAAATTCATGAACAAATATAATTGGATCACCTTGACCAGTAGATTGATAAAATAATTTAATATTATCATCAGTTTTTATAAATGACATTTTGTACTCCTATGTGTAACTTAACTTTAATATAATAGTTCAAAAGTTTTACCAATATAATAGTACTAAAAGTAGATTTTAAAAATGGTGTTACCCTTGACGAATTGCTAGTTCCAGCTTTTGCTATTGTTAGAGAGGCTGCCAAGCAAACTTTAAACCAACGACACTTTGACGTTCAACTTTTAGGGGGGCTAGTCCTTCACAATGGTGCTATTGCTGAAATGAAAACGGGTGAAGGAAAAACTTTGGTATCAACTCTTCCTGCATTTTTGAATGCTATATCTGGTAAGGGTGTTCATATAGTTACTGTAAATGAATATTTGGCTAAAAGAGATTCTGAATGGATGGGCAAGATATTTAAGTTTTTAGGTTTATCAGTTGGGTGTATTTCAAGTGAAATTAAAACCAATGCTGAACGTAAATCTATGTATCAATGTGATATTACGTATGGAACAAATAATGAATTTGGTTTTGATTATTTACGGGATAATTTAAAATTACAAAAAGATCACATGGTTCAACGTGATCATAATTTTTGTATAGTAGATGAAGTAGATAGTATTTTAATTGATGAGTCTAGAACACCACTTGTTATATCAGGAGCCATTGAGGACAAGACAGTTTTATATAATACAATCGATTCTTTAGTTCCAAATTTAAAACCTGAAGATTATGAAATTGATGAAAAATCAAAATCTGTAAACCTTTCTGAAATTGGAGTTGATACAACTGAAAAGATATTATTACAAAGGAACCTAATGAAATCAGAT
>OJFB01000060.1_pt1 | contig 28372 bp, 20 predicted proteins | sample 1593811 | NCBI WGS metagenome assembly OJFB01 (sample SAMN05416736, study PRJEB24817) | seawater metagenome | isolation source: Sea water | place: Canada:Atlantic | collected 2013-07
CTCAGTCAAAGGCTATTAAAGGGAGTTTCTCTATAGATCCAGCGGTTTTTAAAGATGATAATGAGGACTACTACATGTATTTTGGTGGGCTTTGGGGTGGACAACTACAGCGTTGGAGAACAGGTGTGTTTAATGGGGCTCAACCAGACAGTCCTTTAGCATTCATTCCCGAAGCTAACGAACCAGCTTTATTACCTCTAGTCGCAAAGATGTCTAGCGATTTGTTGGAATTTGCTGAAAAACCGAAGGAAATTCAAATTATAGACGAAAATGGACAGCTATTAATTTCAGGAGACACAGACCGTCGATTTTTTGAAGCCGCTTGGATGCATAAACACAAAGGCAAGTATTATTTTTCGTACTCAACAGGTGATACCCATTTTATCTGCTACGCGATTGGGGATAACCCTTATGGACCATTTACTTATAAAGGACGTATTTTAAACCCAGTTGTTGGTTGGACTTCTCACCATTCTGTTTGTGATGTTAATGGAAAAACTTATTTGTTTTACCATGACTCCTCTCTTTCAAAAGGGGTTACTCATTTAAGATCGGTAAAGGTTGCTGAGCTAACGTATAGAGCCGATGGGTCTATTGTTACTATAGACCCCTACTAATGTATTAACTCTATTTTTATTTGATATAATTTAAACTTATATTTAAACAATAATTATACTGTAGTATATGACAAATTGAGACATGAATCAAAGAGAATATATACATTTAAATTGGAGGGCCGGATTTGGGGCTATGCCTACATTAATTGCTGCCTCTAAAAAGTTAAGCAAGAAAGATTGTGTTAACGAACTTTTTGATACTTCCAGAAAAATAGAACCAATTCAAATAGATTTATCTGATTTCGGAGATTATTTTGATATTCCTTACAATAAGCTAAAGAAAAATTTAGGAGAAGTAGACTCTCGAAAATTAAGACAGAAAAGTCAAAAAAAAGTTAGAGAATTAAACTTTATATGGCTTAATAAAATGGCGAGTTCTGAGCAGGTTTTACGAGAAAAAATGACTCTCTTTTGGGCTAATATATTTGTTTGTAAGGATACTCATATTTTACACACTCTCAAATTTAACAACACACTTCGAAGGTATGCTTTAGGCAATTTTGTGGATTTTGTCAAGGCAATCTCTAGATCTGCCTCGATGCTCAAATACCTTAACAATAACAGAAATTTTAAGAAAAAACCAAATGAGAATTTTGCACGCGAACTCATGGAGCTCTTTACCTTAGGTATTGGAAATTACGCGGAGTCTGATGTCAAAGAAGCAGCTAGGGCCTTTACTGGTTGGAGTTTCAAACCCAATGGGGAGTATGTGTTAAAAGTTTCTAAGCATGATACGGATTCTAAAATATTTTTAGGCGAAAAAGGAAATTTTGGGGGCGATGATATCATTGATATTATTACTAAGCAGCGTGCCTGTGCGGAATTTATATGTACTAAAGTCTATCGCTATTTTGTCAACCCTATTGAAGATAAAGATCATATAAAAGAACTAACAGATGTGTTTCATAAAGACTATAACATAGAACAATTAATGCGATATCTGTTTATGACTGACTGGTTTTATGAGAAGAGTAATATAGGGGTGAAAATCAAATCCCCCGTTGAGTTAATGGTAGGAATGCAAAAAGTGATTCCTTCCGTATTTAAAAAACAAAATCAGGTTACATACCTTCAAAAAATGATGGGTCAAACACTTTTATATCCTGTTAATGTGGCGGGTTGGAAAGGGGATCGCTATTGGATTGATTCGAATTCATTAATGTTTCGTTTGAAACTACCTGCTTTAGTTTTTAATAATGCCAAAATTAGTTTGATGTCCAAAGGAGAATTTGAAGATACCTTCAATGACTTTTATAAGGAAAAAAAGCAACGGTTTTCAGTTGATGAAAATGACCATGCATATTTTGAAACTCATTATTCTAATTTGTCCTTTAATGAATTAAGTAACGCGTTAGTTGTCCCTAGAATAGATGCGGATACTATTAAAATGTTAGAAGCTTATCAGTCTCAAAATTCGTTTCAATATTGTATTCAATTGATGTCTATTCCTGAGTATCAATTGTGTTAATTTTATAGCTTATGAAAAGAAGAGATTTTTTATTTAAAAGTTCGATGGCAAGTAGTGCGATACTCGTTCCGAGTTTCATGAAAGCTTTCGAAAGCTTAGACCCTCGCTTGTTTGGATATAAAAAACTGGTAGTTATTCAGTTGTCAGGAGGGAATGATGGTTTAAATACGGTTATTCCATACAGAAATGATTTGTATTATAGTAATCGCCCTGGAATCTCAATACCCAAAAACAAACTTATTGATTTGAACGGAGAGCTAGGGCTTAATGAAAACCTATCGCCTTTAAAATCGTTGTATGATAAGGGAAATTTATCAATTATTAATAATGTTGGATATCCGAATCCTAATAGATCCCATTTTAGGTCTACAGACATATGGCATACGGCCAGTAGTGCTTCAGAGTATTTAGATTCTGGATGGATGGGACGCTATATTGATCAGTATGGAAAAAAACCTTACAGTGGAATTGAAGTAGACGACTCTTTGTCACTAATTCTTAAAGGAAGAACAATTAATGGGGTGGCAACTAAAGATGCTAAAAAGATGTTTAACAATGCAAAAACCCCCTTTTTTAGTAAAGTATTAGAAACCCAAACCGAAGCCCATTTAAGTGAACATAACCTTGGATATTTATACAAAACAATGGTTGGTGCTAAGTCTTCAGCTAAGTATATTTACGAAACAAGTAAAACAACAACTAGCACAAAATCTTATCCTAAAAACCCATTTGCAAAACAATTAAAAACTACTGCTGAATTTATTAATTCTAAGCTTGATACCAAAGTGTATTATGTTTCTATGGGCGGCTTTGATACCCATGCAAACCAAGCCAATAGACAAGCACGATTACTCAAAACTTATAGCGAAGCAATGGAAGTTTTTGTAAAAGACTTGGAAGCTTCTGACTCTTTCAAAGACACTCTGATACTCACCTTTTCTGAATTTGGAAGGCGTGTTCAGCAAAACGCAGCTAGTGGGACAGATCACGGTGCTGCAAATAATCTTTTTATCATTGGTAAAGACTTAAACAAACCAGGGATATATAACGACAGTCCGGATTTATCCAATTTAGATAATAATGGAGACTTAAAGTATACAATTGACTTTAGAAGTGTGTATGCGACTTTGTTAGATCAATGGCTTGGTGCGAGTCACTCAAAGGTCTTAGGGAGTTCTTTTGAAACTTTAGATTTTATATAATTCTTAGATTTTGATTTCTAAAGTTATTTAAGCTTCATTTTTTTTAGTATTTGCTTCATCTGTTTTACTTTATAAGCCATATTTAAAATATTTTTGAATGACACCAATTAAAATTTATGCACACTAGATATTATATAGGATTTGACATAGGAAGTTCATCTGTAAAAGTGGCGCTCGTCGATGCCGAAAGTGGTAAAAATTTACTAAGCCTTCATGAGCCTCCTCACGAAATGTCTATCATTTCAGAACAGAATGATTGGGCAGAACAAAATCCTAATGATTGGTGGGATTACATTTGTACTGCAACCAAAAGAGTGATTAGAGAGTCTAAAATTGACGCCTCTAAAATTGACGCCGTTGGAATATCTTACCAGATGCATGGGCTGGTAGTTTTAGATAAAAGTGGAACACCTCTAAGAAATTCAATTATTTGGTGCGACAGTCGAGCAGTTCAAATTGGAAATGCGGCTTTTGAAGCTAATGGATCCGAAAAATGTGCAGAGCACCTTCTTAACTCACCAGGAAATTTTACTGCTTCAAAATTAAAATGGGTTAAAGAACATGAGCCTGAATTGTATGCGAAAATTCATAAATTTATGTTGCCGGGGGATTACATAGCTTATAAGCTAACAGCTCAAATTAATACCACAAAAAACGGGTTGTCTGAAGGCATACTGTGGGATTATAAAACAGATACAATCGCTCAATGGCTTCTTGATTACTATGGAATCGATTCGAACTTAGTACCCGAAATTGTAGCTAATTTCACTTCACAAGGTACGATTACTAAAGCAGCTGCATCTCAAACGGGGTTACCTGAAGGGATACCAATTACTTACAGAGCTGGTGATCAACCTAATAATGCCTTATCATTAAATATCTTAAGAAATGGAGAAGTTGCAGCCACAGGTGGAACTTCAGGGGTTATTTATGCAGTAACTAATAATACCAACTCAAAGGAAGCGTCTCGAATTAATAATTTTGCTCATGTAAATTATAATAGCGAATCACCATCTATAGGTAAGTTGTTATGTATTAATGGAGCTGGAATTATGTACCGTTGGCTTCGAAACCAAAGTGGTGACGATTCCTATGAAGTCATGAACCGCCAAGCCGCAAAAGTGGCTATTGGATGTGATGGGCTTTCCATCATTCCCTTTGGAAATGGTGCTGAGCGTATGTTAGACAATAAAAATATAGGGACTCAATTTTGTAATATTAATTTAAATAAACATAGTAAAGGACATTTATACAGAGCGGCCTTAGAAGGAATTGCTTTTTCTTTTGTTTATGGAATGGAGATTTTAAAAAATGATAATGCAGAAATTAATGTCATAAGGGCTGGTAATGATAACTTATTTAGATCGGAAATATTTTCTAATACACTCGCTACTTTAATTGGTCATGAAATAGAAATATACAACACCACAGGAGCTGTCGGCGCTGCAAGAGCAGCGGGTCTCTTAGATGGTGATTTTGATAAATTTGGACAAAACATAACAGACAATGATCATGTAATGACTTACATGCCATTGGAGAATAAAGCTCCCTACTTAGAAGCATACCAAACATGGAAAACCGAATTAGAAATTTTATTAAAAACTAAATTATGAGTTCATTAGCGACAAAAGAATACTTTAAAGGAATTGACACTATTAAATTTGAGGGAAAAGAATCTGATAATCCTCTTGCATTTAAATATTATAATCCAAGTCAAGTTGTTGCTGGTAAAACAATGCGTGAACATTTTAAGTTTGCTATTGCTTATTGGCATACTTTCTGCGGGCAGGGAGCTGATCCATTTGGTCCAGGAACACAAAATTTTGCATGGGACCAATCTTCAGATCCTATTCAAGCAGCTAAAGACAAAGCAGATGCTGCTTTTGAGTTTATTGGAAAAATGGGCTTTGATTATTTTTGTTTTCATGATTACGATCTTGTACAAGAAGCGCCAACATTTGCGGAATCTGAAAAAAGATTAGCTACGATTGTAGATTATATCAAGCAGAAAAAAGTGGAAACAGGAATTAAACTTCTTTGGGGAACTGCAAATTGTTTTTCAAACCCTCGATATATGAACGGTGCGTCTACGAATCCAGATTTTAATGTTATGGCAAGAGCTGGTGGACAAATTAAACTCGCTTTAGATGCGACCATCGCTTTAAATGGAGAAAATTATGTCTTCTGGGGTGGTCGTGAAGGCTATATGTCGTTATTAAATACGGATATGGGTCGAGAGTTAGACCATATGGGACAGTTTTTAGCGACTGCAAGAGATTATGCAAGAGCTCAGGGGTTTAAAGGGAATTTCTTTATAGAGCCTAAGCCAATGGAGCCTATGAAACATCAATATGATTTTGATTCTGCAACAGCTATTGGTTTCTTGAAAGAATATGGTTTAGAGAAAGATTTTAAAATGAATATTGAAGTAAACCATGCTACCTTAGCTCAGCATACCATGCAACACGAGCTTGCTGTTGCTGCCAAGGCTGGTATGTTAGGAAGTATAGATGCCAATAGAGGTGACTACCAAAATGGATGGGATACCGATCAGTTTCCTAATAATATTCAAGAAACAACGGAAGCAATGCTCGTATTCCTTCAAGCTGGAGGTCTTCAGGGAGGTGGGGTTAATTTTGATGCTAAGATTAGAAGAAACTCAACCGATATGGAGGATGTATTTCATGCCCACATTGGAGGGGCAGATACCTTTGCTAGAGCGTTACTAACAGCGGATAAAATAATGAGGTCTTCTTCCTATAATTCACTTAGGGAGCAACGGTACAAATCTTTTGACTCTGGAAAAGGAAAAGACTTTGAAGCGGGTAAATTAGATTTAAATGACCTCTATAAAATTGCCATGGAAAATGGTGAGTTAACCCTTCAAAGCGGAAAGCAAGAGCTATTCGAAAATATAATTAACCAATACATATAAGGTCATAAGACTTTTGTAACCTTAACTCAAAAACAAACAAATAAATCATGGCTCAATCGGTAAATTCAGGTTACTTAATTAAAATTACATTAGTAGCCACTTTAGGCGGACTTTTATTTGGATATGATACTGGAGTAATTTCAGGAACTGTAGGATCTTTAGATAGTTTTTTCGTAATCCCAAAAGGATTGTCAGAAACAGCTGCAAGTGCTTTTAAAGGTTTTTTAGTGTCAAGTGCATTAATAGGCTGTATTATTGGAGGGATTGTTGGAGGATTAGTCAGTAAAAAACTAGGGCGAAAAAACGGATTAATTCTAGCTGCTATTTTATTTTTAATTTCAGCTTTGGGTTCTGCTATGCCAGAAATGTTTTTAGGTACTTTAGGAGAACTAGATCATACTTTTTCAACCGTATTTATTGTGTATAGAATTATTGGAGGTATTGGTGTTGGTTTAGCATCGATGTTATCTCCTTTGTACATTGCAGAAATTGCGCCAGCAAATAGCAGAGGAAAACTAGTTTCTTTCAACCAATTGGCTATTGTTGGTGGTTTTATGGTTGTTTATTTTGTGAACTATTTTATTTCAAGAAGTGGTGGTTCAGATGAATGGTTAAACACGTTTGGTTGGAGATGGATGTTTGCTTCTGAAGTTATTCCTGCAGCATTATTTTTAGGATTATTATTTTTTGTTCCCGACACGCCCCGATCTTTAGTATTGCGAAATAAACCAATAGAAGCCTTAAAAGTTTTAGTAAAAGTAAATGGTGAAAAAGAAGGTAATAGAGTTCTTACAGAAATTGAAGCTTCTATGAACGATAAGACTTCTGGTCATATGTTTTCTTTTGGTTGGTTAGTCATTGCTGTCGGAGTTTTAATCTCTGTTTTTCAGCAATTTGTAGGTATAAATGTAGTTTTATACTATGCTCCTGAAATCTTTAAAACAATAGCTTCGGGTACAGATAGTGCCTTATTTATGACTATTATTGTAGGGGTTGTAAACTTCTTATTTACCATAATCGCTGTAAAATCAGTAGATAAATATGGAAGAAAGCCATTAATGGTTATTGGTGCAGCAGGAATGGCTGTCGCTATGTTGTCTTTAGGTTTTGTCTTTTTCTGTGGAGCGACAGGCTATTTAGCATTGTTTTGTATGATGTTGTATGTAGCAAGTTTTGCGATGAGTTGGGGACCAGTTACCTGGGTATTATTAGCAGAAATTTTCCCAAATAAAATTAGAGGGAAAGCATTGGCAGTTGCAGTTGCAGCACAATGGATCTCTAATTATTTAGTGTCTTTAACTTTTCCAATAATGAATGATAATTCCTATTTAACTGGCTTGTTTAATCACGGTTTTGCTTATTGGGTATATGGAGTTATGAGTATTTTAGCTTTGATATTCATTCTAAAATACGTTCCTGAAACCAAAGGAAAAACATTAGAAGAAATGGAAAGTCTTTGGAAATAACAATTTATTAAAATAGTATTATAAATCTAAAAATTAAATGTTGTGAGAAAAATAATTTACATTTTAATTACATTACTTTTTATAACATCAAATTTTGCATGTGAAAGCGATTCTAATGCCTCAAATATAAATGATTCAGGAAATAATAACAGTGGAGAAGTCTCCTACATTTTAACCACTAAAACTATTTATATTCCCCAATCTATTGATGGAGTCATACAAAATCGTCCTGTAATTATTCAAGCAGCAAATGAAATTGATCCTACTATAAATTACCCTATAGTTTTTGCATTTCATGGACGAGGTGGCTCTCATACAAATTGGGTCAATCAACTAAACAACTTTACAACAAGTGGTGCTTTTGTAGGAATCTATCCTCAAGGATTTTTGGACTGCTGGAATCTAGGTCCTGAGCCTTCCACGGCAGATGATGTAGCGTTTGTAAACCTTATCGTCGAAGAATTACAAAATTACAGTAATTTAGATTTTGACAGAATGTATGCGATAGGAACATCAAATGGCTCTGTGATGGTTAATAAATTAGCTATAGAAACGAATCATTTTAAGGCTATAGCCCCTGTTGTTTCTCAACTTATAGTGAGTCTTCCAATTTTAGAATCTACAAACGCTATTTCCGTATTTCAAGTTAATGGAGCTGCAGATGAAGTTATTCCTATTGATGGTGGTTCTAAATTTGGTCATATTTTTTTAGATGCTTATGAGAGTGCTGAGCTGTGGGCTAATCAATTTAATTGTTCAGAGATTCCTGAGTTGAATTTATTAGGTCAAGACACTTTAACCATATTTGAATCCTGTGATGATAATAAAGAAATTAGATATCTTAGGATTGAAAATGGAGGTCACAATTTAAACTTAAATATATTATTTCCAGAAATATGGGAATTTTTCCAACGTTTTTAATTAAATATATTTCACTTACTTTATAGTTTTAAATGTGATTATGAATAGTAAACCACCAAAGCCACTTCCTAAGATTCAAAAAGAAATTTTTGGTTCATTGCCTAACGGTACCGATGTGTATGCATATTCATTAATTAATTCTAATGGCACACTAGTCACCCTTTTAACGTATGGTGCGATTATTCAAAGTATAAAGGTTCTGGATTCAAAAGGGAACTTTGATAATGTCGTTTTAAATTACGACACCCTTGAACCCTATTTAAGTGACACTTCTTTTATTGGTGCCACTATCGGCCGCTATGCTAATAGAATCGAAGATGCTAAATTCTCTCTTGATGGACACTTATATAACTTGGAAGCTAATAATAGTCCTAATAGTTTACACGGTGGCTTGAAAGGCTTTGGTAAGGTCTTATGGTCTCCTAAGACGAGAGTGACTGAGACATCGGCTTCTGTAATCCTATCGTATCGTAGTGCAGATATGGAAAATGGTTTTCCTGGTACTTTAAACACATCCATTGTATTTACTTTAACGGATACTGATTCCTTAGAAATTTCCTATTCAGCAACCACTGATAAAAAAACGGTTGTGAATTTAACGAATCATTCTTACTTTAATCTTTCCGGAGATTTTAATAGACCTGTTTTAGATCATCTTTTACAAATAGAATCTGACTTTACTTTAGAAGTGAACACAAATTTAATCCCTACTAAAAAATTAGAAACAGTCACCTCTACTCCTTTTAATTTTCGAGAACCAAAATTAATAGGACAAGATATAACATGTGACAATCATCAATTGCGTTTAGGGTCTGGTTATGATCACTGTTGGGTACTAAAAAATAAGGGATATTTAAAATTAGTTAGCAAAGTAGTGCATGAGGCAAGTGGTCGTTTCTTAGAGGTTTTTACAAACGAACCTGGAATACAGCTTTACACAGGCAATTATCTAAGTGGTTTTTACAACAAGCACTCAGGTTTCTGTTTAGAAACTCAACATTTCCCTAATTCACCTAATGTACCCGAGTTTCCAACAGTTATATTGAATCCCAATGATACTTTTCAATCAACAACAATTTTTAAGTTTTCTAATCAATAAATTATGAATCTAAACACCACTAGTTTAACTCAAAAATTAAAACCTTTAGTACTTTTGCTTTTGTTTATGAGTTCATCATTTATTTTTTCTCAATCTAAAATAAACATTACTGGATTTGTTTATGACGAGTACGCATATCCAATTCCTTACACTTCTATTGGTATTTTAAAAAAGAACATAGGGGCTAGTTCAACTGAGGAAGGAAGTTTTAATTTCTTAGTATCCAATAATGAGTTAATGGATACGCTCGAGATCTCGTCTATTGGCTATGAGATGTTCAAAATTAAGGTTAAGGATTTTATTGAATTAACAGATAAAAAAATCATTTTAAAAGAAAAAATAACAGAGTTAAAAGAAGTGTCTGTTAAAAGTTCTAGAACGATTGTGAAAAATGCGCTTAAAAAGCTTAAGTCAAACACGCTAAGTAGTAAACATACACTTGGGATGTTATACCGCCGTTGGTCTGTAGAAGATAAAATTTGTCGTTTTTTTATTGAACAGTTTATTGACGTTGTTGATCGTGGGCCTTCGTCCGATATGCATGGGTTTAAGATCCGCCACAACCGTACCTCTTCTGATTATAGATTTGTAAAAAATCTTCAAAATAAGCACTCATTACAGTACATGGAGTGGAATAATCCGCTGCGAAAGGGGATCTCGTTGGGATCCTATAAATGGAAAAAAATAGAGGATACCAATTACGGAGAAGAGGATATAGTAGTTATCAAAGGAACTGATAAAAATGAAAATTTTATAACTCTATATATTGGGTTCAATACGTCCAAAATTTATAGATTAGATATGTTTAAAACACCAAAAAAAGGTTCATCTATGGACGCTATTTATGTTTATAAAAACTCCAATCAAAATAAGTTGTATTTGAGTTACCACAAAAGGGAGTATACATTCTATGTAAAAACGCCTGAACATATAAAAAGAATTTCAATTCAAACTGGAAAAAAACTCAAGCCATTTGTTCCAGTAGCCTACAGGCATGAAGTTTTTGTTTTGAACTTAGATGACAATTCCAACACTGCAAAATCAACTGGCGACGAATATGATCAAAAGGATATGACATTATATAAATTGGACTATGATCAAAACTTTTGGAATAATTTAAGTCTACCGCCAGAAACTAAATTTTATCAAAAAAATAGAGATGAACTTGAAGGGTTGTTTGATGTTCCGATTGAGACCCAATTTAAGTATTCAAATTCAAATTAATAATTAATACTATTTATGAAATATCTTTTATACATATCGTTATTTTTTAGTGTATTGACTAATTGTAGTGATGAGGATTCGGACAGCGATGTGAGAGAGCCCATAGAGACTCAATTAACGTACCAGCCTTTAGTCTCTTTAAAAGAGCTAGCTTCTTTTCCAGTTGGTATGATTGTATCAGCACAAAAACTAGCAACCAACACTCAGTTTAAAGCATATTTAAATAATGATTTTAACAGTGTAACAGCTGAAAATGACATGAAGATGAGGTCTATTTTTATAGGGCCTAATAATTATGATTTCTCTAAAGGAGATGCAATTATATCTTATGCTAAGCAAAATGGATTTAGAGTATTTGGTCATGCGCTTATTTGGCATAGCTCAATTCCAGATTGGTTAGTTAATTTTACTGGAACAGATATGGCTTTTGAAGAGCTAATTGAAACCTATATTAAAGAGACTGTTGCTCATTTTTCTCAAGAAAAGATAATTCTCAATGGACAAGAAATTTCTGTAGTAGCTGGTTGGGATGTTGTTAATGAAGCTTTTACTGATGCTGCGCAAAACGCAGTTTTTAGAATGCGTTTGGGAGATGACTATGTAGCCAAATGTTTTCAGTGGGCTAGGGAAGCTGATCCACATGTTAAACTTTTTTATAATGATTATAATCTTGAGAGTCAATCTTCAAAAATGGTAGAAGTGATTGGAATGTTAGACGATTTCACAACCCGTAACATTCCAATAGATGGCATTGGAATGCAGATGCATATTGATTATATAAGCCCTTCCATCCAAACAATTCAGTCTAATTTGAATGCTCTACTTCAAAAAGATGTATTAATTCATTTTTCAGAACTAGACATGACAGTGAATAAGACAGGTTTGCTGTCTGAACTGACCTTCCTAAGAGCGAAAAGTCAGGAAGATAAGTACAGGGCTGTGGCAGAGTTATATTCTGAAATTCCAGAAAACAAGCGTTTTGGAATTACCTTATGGGGCATGAGAGATGTTGAGAGTTGGTTACTAAACTTCCACGGGAATATTAACGAATATCCATTGCTTTTTGATGCTAGTTATAATTTTAAACTTGCCCACAGAGGATTTTCGGAAGGTTTAAACTAATTTTAACCTTCATTAATTTTAATTCTTGATATTGAAGTTAATTAAGCTGATTAGGGGTTTAATTATAGTTTTTATTTTTCAATAGTAATTAATTCTGAAGCCACTTTTTGGCAGAAAACAACACTTAGTGTATTGCCTCTAAAGAGGGTAACTTGTTTTTATTTATATCTGTAATATGATAATTATTTCGAAGTTTTACAGGAATTCCCTCCAATAAGCTACTTACAAAATAATAAGCTGTTAAAAAGACTCCTAAATCAGATTGGTGACTACAATCAGGTTCATAAAGTTGAACGTTAGGTCTTAATTTTTTGGCTAATTTCATTGCTTCTCCAATCAAAACATCTTAATCATTTTTTTCAGAAACGTGACTATATGTTTTTGTTGTTTTTCTTGGAATTGAGGAACCATTTGTGGTGTCAAAGTAACTTACATATATGGTTTTGCTCCGGATTTTTTAACCAGCTCGATAATTTTTCAGAGAAGATGATAAACTCTCTGCTTTTATTTATTATTCCCATGCTGTGGACCTGTATTACTACAATGTGATAGCTTACATTTAAATAATTTATTTTGTTTTAAGCCCTTTATTGCCATTTCAATGAATCATTAGGTTAGTACCTGTATCCATTCTTTCACACGTTATTAATTTTACTTTTTTGTATTATTTGATATTAGATAGAATGATTGGGTCATATTTTATAAAATAGTGTAATTATTTCCAACAAATAAAACAACTAAATAGTCTTTTTTTCTTGGGCTAAATATTTTCTTTGTAATCCAAATATAATAGTTACAAGTTGTTTAATGAAATTCATTGGTTTTCGTTTTTATTAACTTTAAGTGAAGTCGGGTCTAGAACTTTTTTTTATTGATTTCTAATTATATTGGCTTGTGCCAATTTGCAATTGAATCTATAAAGTCTAAAATAAAATATATCAGTTTGGTATTAGAATTCGCATTCTGTTTAAAATATTAAATGTGGTATTTTCATTGTATCTCTTAGCTTAACCTCTTTCATTGCATAAATTGATAATGATCAATTTTTCAAACATATTGACCTAAAATAGAACTATTAACCTACAGAATAAATTGAATTTTGTTCTTTTTGATTGCTAATATTAAGTTATATGAAAATAAATAGTAAGTCAGTTGTTGTTTTAATTGTTTTTCTAATTTGTGGTCTATGGTCAAATGCTCAAACAAACCAAGAGGATACTAATACACAACAACCTAATTTTTTATTTATTTTAGTTGATGATCAACCTTTTGATGCTGTTGGTTTTTCTGGCCGTTATCCGTTTCTAGAAACACCAAATATTGATCGTTTAAAGAATGAAGGTGCTCACGTCGAAAACTTCTTTGTTACGCAGTCTATTTGTTCTCCTTCTCGGGCTAGTTTCTTAACAGGCACCTATCCTCATATCCATGGTGTCAATCAAAACAACCGACATGTAGATCCCAAATGGGATGAATTTGCTCCTTACTCAAGTCATTTGCAAGCATCAGGTTATCAAACAGCACATGTTGGAAAAATTCATATGGCTCATTTAAAAGGCAAGGCGCATGTTAGGCCTGGTTTTGATTATTGGTTTAGTTTTATTGGTCAAGGAGAGTATTTTGATCCTAAAGTCAATGAAAATGGAAATGAATACCAAGAAACTGGTTACATGACTGATATCTTAACCGATAAAGCCGTGTCATGGCTAAAAGAAAAACGAGATCCAAACAAACCATTTAGTTTAAATCTTTGGCATAAAGCAGTACATCAACCGCATACACCGGCCGCAAGACACACCAACTTATACGAAAATGAGGATTTACCTACCCCTCCTTATGACACTCACAAAGAGACGTTCAAGGGTAAGCCTAAATGGCAACGAAAAAAAACATTTGGATTTGACTGGAAAAAAAATCTTCCAATCCCTTTAGAGTTGCCAGAAATGGAGTGGCCCATCAACTACGATCGTAGTATGGATCTTCTACGATGTTTAGCTGCTATTGATGAGTCTCTAGGGACGGTTTTAGCCACTTTGGAAGAACTTGGGGAATTGGATAATACGGTTGTTATTTATAGCAGTGACAACGGTTATTTTATGGGAGAGCACACTTTTTTAGATAAGCGACTTGCATATGAAAATTCTATGCGAGTTCCAATGCTTATTCGGTATCCAAAGCTAATTAAGAAAAACTCTAAAGTCAAAGAGCAATGCTTAAATATTGATTTAGCCCCTACAATTCTCAGCCTTGCAGGAATTACAGTGCCAAACTATATGCAAGGGGAGTCGATGGTTAATCTATTAAATGGCAAAAAAGATAAGGACTGGCGAAAAGCAATTTTATTTGAGTATTACTTGGACACCTACTGGCCTTATGCCGGACCAACTCAAATTGCAGTTAGAACTGATAGATATAAATTAGTAGATTCTTTTTTAGACAATGATATTGACGAGCTGTATGATCTTAAAAAAGATCCTGGTGAAATGGAGAACTTAATAAATACAGCTAAATATGATGCAATTGAAGTAAACCTAAGAAACCAAGCAAGTCTGTTAAAAAAACAATATAAGTACAATCCAAACAGAGATTGGTGGCTAAGAGAGGTCATGAAATTAAAGCGAAATAAAAAAAACCATTAATAGTAAAGACGTTACTCATTTATAAAATTGTATTTTGGTGTATTAAATCGGTGTAATGAAAAAACAAATTTCGAAATCAATTCTTTTTGTTTTAATTCTTTCTTCTATTCTAACCCATGGGCAGCAAATTAAGCACCTTGGTGTTTATGATGGTATTAGTAGTGGCGCTGTACGTGCTTTTGAAAAAGACAGCTTGGGGTATATGTGGATTGGAACTTCACAAGGTCTGAACAGATATTCAGGGTATAAATTTAAAACGTATGACACGTATATTTCTGAAGGTGTTGAAGATATTATTAATGTTGCAGGTCATATTTTTGTTTTAGGCTCTAAGGGACAGCTGTTACAATACCAATACAAACAGGATAATTTCAAATCCATATTAAGTCTCAAAAATCTCAATTTCCTGTCTATTGAACCTCTCAACGATCATACTTTGGTAATTGGACTTGAATCTGGCTTGTTGATTCATGATTTTAAATCCAATAAAACCAGTAAATTACGACATCCTAAAACCCGTTTTAATAGGGAGATCCATTTAAGAGACAGCGAGGTTTATGTGGCTTCAACTAATGGAATAAATGTGTATAGTTATTCAGATATCTCCAATCAACTTGTGTACCAGCGTACACTTTTAGAGGCTATTGAAACACTTGATTTTAATTTTGACAGTCAAAATAGAATTTGGGCTGGAACGTATCAAAAGGGACTTTTCGTAATTGATACACAAAACACTAAAAAAGTAGTTTTATATGATAGTCAAGTTGATACATATACGATAAGATCTATTGAGTTTGATAGAGAAATTAATGCCTTAATTTCTGTTGAAGGGGTGGGGATGTTAGTAATAGATCAAGATTTAAATATTGTTAAGACCTTAAAACATGATCCCAATAAACTTAGCTCTTTAAGCCAAAATAGTATTTATGAGATTTTTGTAGACGATGAAAACGTTTACTGGCTCGGCATGAGAGAAATTGGCATTGATTTGATTTTTCCAAAAGATAATGCATTTAATAATGTTTCTTATGTTCCTTACAAGTCAAATAGTATACATAATAACAATATTCGTTCTATATATTTTGATGAAAGTGATGCTGTTTGGTTTGGAACAGAAAATGGAATTAGTAAACTTTCTCCGAATGGAATATGGACTAATTATAATAAGAACCCAGATTTAGCAAACAAGGCCGTACTAACTATAAATAAGCACAATAACCATCTTATTTTAGGAGTGTATGGTAGTGGATTAATTAAGTTCAATCCAGAAACAGGAAAAACAGATGTCTTTCCTTTAATTGAAGATGAGAATAAATCTAAATTAATTTTCGCCACTTATATAGACCAAAATGAGGTCTGGGTCGGAGGGATTGATGGTCCTGTAAAACACTATCAAAACGGTGTTTTATTTAGCAGTTATAAGACGGGGAATGCGCGGTCTATTATCTCTAATAACCAAGACCTTATGTTTGTGGGGTCTGCTAACGGCCTGAAGGAAATTAATAAACGAACCAAAAAAATAAGATCGATTAAAAATGAGGTCTTTAAAAATATTACACAGGTTTATTCTTTATGTTTTGATGAAGCCAACAATCGTATTTGGATTGGAAATACGCAAGGGCTTTTAAGCTATGATCTAACGACAAAAGAGATTAAGCACCTAAATAAAGAACTAAATTTTGAATCGGGTACCGTATTTTCGATTCAACAAGATGCTGAAGAGAACCTATGGTTAGGAACTTATTCGGGTCTATGGAAGCTTAATCCCAAAAGAGGCATTATCAGAAAGTTTGATGCGGCTGATGGATTAACTATTAAATCGTTTGGTTTTGGGGCATCCACACAATCTAAGAGCGGCCGTTTGGCATTTGGAGGTCCCAAAGGAGCAACCCTACTCAGCCCTAAAGATGTATTAAGCGAGGTCGAAGATTTAAATATTTATGTTTCTGAATTCAAAATTAATGGGGTTCTGCCAGACTCCACAATCCTTGATGAAAACATAAATTTTATTGACAAAATAGAACTAAATTACAATCAAAATTCATTAACTTTCAATGTTGAGACCCCAAAGTTATATGGTTCAAAAAAACAACTGTTCAGTTGGGATTTAAAGGGCTACGACGAAAAACCAACCCTATCGAAAAGTAGTCGACAAGCCACTTACTCAAAATTACCCTCAGGAGCCTATTCTTTAGAGACTAAAGTTACTAATGTAGATGGTGAGTTATCTTCACAATCCTATAAAATTGATATCATTATTAAACAACCTTTTTGGTTAAGCTTTAAGGCCTTTTTATGCTATTTATTTTTGGGATTTGTAATGCTGTATTTATTTATTCTCTTAAAACGTTCAAGAGCAGATCAAAAGTTTAATGATAACAAAATAAAATTCTTCACCGAAGTTGCACATGATATTAGGGTTCCTGTAACGTTGATACAACTCCTAGTTTCACAACTTACTGAAAAAACTAAGCTTCAAAATAGTATTGAACTAATACAACGAAATACACAAAATTTAAATGAATATGTAACACAGCTTCTAGATTTTCAAAAGGCAGACCGAGGGATGCTAAAGTTGTCAGTTGAAAAAGTAGATTTAAAAAAAATAGTACACAGAACTGTAGCTGAATTTGAGCCACTGCTCATTGAAAAATCCATAGATATTTCATTGTCTGTTCCAAAAGTTTATTTATGGTTTGACGAAACTAAAGTGTCACGGATTTTTTATAATTTAATTTCAAATGCTATAAAATATAGCGAAGATGGTGGTCAAATTGAAATCAAGGTTCTAGCAAAAAACAAAAATATCCAAATTGATTTTATAGACAATGGAATAGGCATTCCTGAAGATGAACAGAAACTATTATTCTCTAGATTCACTAGAGGAACTAATATTAACAATAAAGGGATTTCGGGCTCTGGAATTGGTTTAATGATTTCTAAAAAAATCATTGAATTGCATGGGGGGTCAATTGAATTTACAAGTAAACAGAACATAGGATCTACCTTCTCCTTAACTCTCAAAAAAGGAAGTGAACATTATAAAGAAAAGGATTTATTTATTAAGCAATCAGAAGTTTTAGATTCAGAGTCTATTCAAGAAGGTATTACTAGTAATAAAACCTTGTTATTGGTAGAAGATAATGAGGATTTAAGAGTCACCATTAAATTTGAATTGGAAAAGAAATATAATGTCATTGACGCCCCTAACGGAAGAGAAGCACTACTAATAGCGCTTTCAAAAAATCCAGATTTAATTATAACAGATGTAATGATGCCTGTGATGGGAGGGAAAGAGCTTTGTAATATTCTAAAAACCAATTTTCAAACAAGTCATATCCCTTTGATTATGATCACTTCCTTAAATGATGTTGATGACAAAATTGAAGGTCTTGAAATTGGGGCTGATGCGTATTTAGAAAAACCTTTTAATATGAAAATATTAAATGCCATGATTGTCAATCTTTTGAATTCAAGACAAACAATTTCTCAGATCTCTAATTCAAGCTCAGACCTTAAAGAACATGTCAAATCCAATGACGAAAACTTCTTATCTGATGTCGTTGAGATTATTAAAAAGAATATTACCAATAGTGAATTTTCGATTGATTTAATATCTGAAAAAACAGGTCTTAGTCGATCCAAGTTATTTAGAAAGTTAAAAGGCTTGACAAATATGTCACCTGTAGATTTGGTGATTAAAGTCAAGTTAAATCATGCTTCTGAGCTACTGAAAAACAATAAAAGGATGCGCATTAGTGAAGTTGCTTACGCATCTGGTTTTAATGACCCTAAGTATTTTAGCACCTTATTTAAGAAATTCTATGGTAAAACTCCTAAAGTTTACAGTGAAGAGTCTTGAAGTATTATCCTGTCAAATAATTAACTGTTTTGGACAAAAATTTAACTCAACCCTTAGTTTCTGTCATTATATTGTATAATAATTTATTAACATCACCACATGAATTTAAAATCACTACTTATTCTGATTTTTCTTCCGTCCCTTATATTGGCACAAGAAATCACATTTAACGCTAAGGTTATCTATATTGATTGATGACACTTACTCATTTATTATAGCATCCCTCACTACATAAATTTCGTATTCATTAACCGATTATCAAAAAACTTTAAATGAAAATTAACCATCCCTTATCATTTTTAACTTTAATAATTCTATCCGTACTTTATGGGTGTAAATTAGCCCCTACAAAATCGAATAAAACGTCGCCTAATTTCATCATTATTTTAGCTGACGATCAAGGATGGAATGGCACCTCAGTTCAAATGATGGACGATGAAATTCAATCTAAAAGTGATTACCACCAAACGCCTAATATTGAGGCCTTAGCAAATCGAGGTATGCGTTTTTCTTCCGCCTATGCAAGTGCACCTGTTTGTTCTCCATCCAGATATAGTATTCAGTTTGGACAAACGCCAGCCCGGCTTAAAATGATTAGAGTAGGCATGAACACGAAGCATATCGATCATCAAACAGCGCTTACAATTCCTAAGTTATTAAAATCTATTGATCCTAACTATACAGCAGCTCATTTTGGTAAATGGGGAATTGATGTTGAGCCTTCAGTTCTTGGTTATGACTACAGTGATGGGATTACAGGTAATAAAGATGGTGGATTTAATTATAAATCATCAAGAAAGATACAATGGGGTAATACCATTACAGAGGATCCAAAGAAAATATTTAGTACCACTCAAAGTGCTATTGATTTTATCGAAAGCCAGGCAAAATCTGAAACGCCTTTTTTCTTACAAGTTTCTCATTATGCAGTCCATTCAGATATTATGATGCGAGAAGAAACACTCGAAAAATATAAAGACATAGATAAAGGCAGGTATCAAAAACATCCTGGATTTGCCGCTATGACAGAAGACTTGGATTCTGGCGTTGGGTTGTTATTAGATCGTGTAAAAGAATTAGGTCTAGAGAGCAATACCTATATTATCTACACTTCAGACAATGGGGCTGTGCCTGTAATGCCACCCAAACGATTTTACAAACAGGGCTCCAACTTTCCTTTAAGTAGAGGAAAATGGGATGCTATGGAAGGCGGTATCCGCGTTCCTTTTATAGTTGCTGGGCCAGAGATTATGGAAGGAGCAGAGTCCACAGCCCCTATCACATTTTCAGATTTACTCCCAACTATGGTAGATCTAGCGGGTAACAAAAAGCTCAATCAAACCAATTTAGATGGCGGAAGTTTTAAACTCCTATTAGCTAATGACGGTAAAGGTCTTGTAAAACGTTTTTCTGAAGGTCTTATATTTCATGTGCCATACGAAAATGGAATTGCTATTAAAAGAGCCCATTCGGCGATAATAATCGATACTTACAAGCTGATAAAATTTCATGATACGAATGAACTTTTATTATTTAACATTGCTCAAGATTTAGAAGAAAATAATAATTTAGCGGCTATGTTTCCTGAAAAGTTAAAGGAACTAGAAGTGGCCTTAGATACTTATTTACATAAGGTCAAAGCACCTAAATGGCAACCAGGCATAAACTGGAAAAATAAACCCATTGAAAAATTTAATTCTTACCATTAGTTATTTTGTTATATAAATAATTGATAAAACTGTTAAAAATCATCCTATTTATTAGCTTGGTTAATTAGTTTAGTTATCTGAACAATTCTTTAACCTTTAGCTTTTAGTCTTTCTTTAATTTTATAATTAAAATATACGATTATGAAAAAAATTAGTTTGCTTCTATTTTTAATGGTTTTAGCCACAAATGTTTATTCTCAAAACACTAATGAAGATCGCGCTATTAAAATAACAAATGAGATGTCTGAAGTTCTTTCTTTGGACGATGATGAAAAAGAAAAAGTCTACGAAATTCAACTAAAACGTTTTCATGAAGTTGCTATAATTCGAAGCACTTATGCTGAAGATTTAGAAACCAAAAAGGCTGAATTAAAAAAGGTTTATAATAGACTCTCTGGGAAATTAAAAAGTGCTCTTGGAAAAGACAAGATGAAAGAATGGAGAACGTACAAACAAAAATAAAAACAATTAATATTATCTAAAAACAATAATTATGGTTAAAAAAATTACTTTATTATTTTTCGCATTTTCAGTAAATATTATTACTGCGCAATCAATAAATATGACCGATTCAGGTTTATTTTCAACTGGAGCTAATGCAACTTGGAATACAATATTTACAGCTGCTTCACAAGGTAATGCAACGAGTGGACTTGCTCAAACAGTAGTAATCAATATTACAAATTTGGGCGATGGAACAACATATCGAATATATAAAACTACTTCAACTGGTGCAGCGGACTTTACTCAGCAAGGGGATTTAGTAGTGGGGGAAAATACAATTATTGTTTCTGCAGTTGAATTCAATCGTAATGTTAAATTTCAGTTTTCAGGTAGTGGCTCGATTGAGTTTGATTCATTTTCACATAATGGACAAGTTCTGTATCCTTTTGAAGAATTTGAATGCGATGAGATAACTATTGGCGAATCAAATTTATTTATTTCACAGGATTCTGATTTCCCTTATTATTTAACAGCTGCATCAGCTGGAGATGATGGTTCTAATATGAATACTGCTCACTCATTTGAAATGAATATCACTTGTTTGCCAGCAGTGGGTGCTAATTATAGGATTTATAAGACTAATTCAGCAGGAAATGATATTGAATGTTGTGTAGCTCCTCTTACTTTAGGTTTATTCTCAAAAACAGTTGCTGCTGTGGCATGGGATAGAAGCATTAGATTCCAATTTAGTACCGGAGATATTGGGTATTCTTCTTTATCTGTAAATGGGTTGGATTTATTAAGCTTAGAGGATGTAAGCTCTTCAGTAATTAATATCCATCCAAATCCGGCTACAGGAACTATTTTTATTGATGGTGTTCAAAACATCAAATCTATCAAGGTGTATTCAATATTAGGGAGTTTAGAAAAAGAAGTTTTTAACACCAATCAAGTTGATATTTCAGAGCTTTCTTCTGGTATCCATTTAATTAAGGTTGATAACGGAACTATTACTACCAAAAAAATAATCAAACAATAGTAAGAATATTTTCAAATTAAAAGCTGATATATAAATTCGAATATATCAGCTTTTTTTATCTTATCAAGTTATGTTTCATATAAACAAGTATGTGTTTAGGATTTTATTTTTAATAACAACCTGTTGTTACAGTCAAAACAATCCAAGTGAAAAAAAGGCTCCGAATATTGTATTTATTTTTTCGGATGATCACGCGACCAACGCCATATCTGCCTATGGAGGTCTTTTTACAGAGTTAGCGCCGACTCCTAATATAGATCGTATTGCCAATGAAGGAGCCTTGTTAGAAAACGCATTGTGTACCAATGCCATTTGTGGCCCTAGTAGAGCAGCGATTCTTACGGGGACCTATAGCCACGTGAATGGTTATTATAAGAACTATAAAGGGGGGGTTTTTGATAATCAACAATGGACCTATCCTCAAGCTTTACAAAATGCAGGCTACCAAACAGCTTTGGTTGGTAAATGGCATTTAGCATCAGAACCTGTTGGTTTTGATTACTACAAATATCATATATCTAAAGGGGAACAGGGTCTTTATTGGGATCCCGTTTATAACGATAATGGAGAGACGATAAAAGAAAAGGGTTATGCTACAAATTTAACTACTGATTTTGCCTTAGACTGGCTACAGCAAAGAAATGAAAAAGAACCCTTTTGCCTGCTATTACAATATAAGGCTCCACATAGGGAATGGGCGCCTGACACTAAATACGAAGCCTTATGGGAGGACATAGAAATGCCTTACCCTTCTAATTTCAATGATTCTTATGAAGGTAGGGAACTGACGGCAGGGGATACGGAGATGACAATGGATTATTTTAGCCGACAAGATATGAAAATGACGGCCCCAGACTCTTTATCTAAGAAAAAACAAAGACAATGGAGTCAATATGGATTTAAGCCAAGTGAAGTAGTGACACCTTCAATAGAGTTGAGTCCACAAGAAGTTCGTGAATGGAAGTATCAGAAATATATTAAAGATTATTTAGCAACAATTCGTTCGGTTGATGATAATATTGGAAGAGTGTTAGCCTATCTAAAAGAGAACGGATTAGAAGAAAACACCATTTTAATTTATGCTTCAGATCAAGGGTTTTTCTTAGGAGAACATGGGTTTTTTGACAAACGTTTTATGTACGAGGAGTCTTTGAAAATGCCGTTTATAATTCGTTACCCTGGAAAAATTAAAGCGGGAACAGTTGTAAATGATATTGTCTCAAATATTGATTTTGCACCTACCTTATTGGAAATGGCTGGCGTATCTATTCCAGAAAAAGTACAAGGCAACAGTTTTTTTAAGATTCTTAAAGGACAAGCCTCTAATAATTGGCGACAATCTATGTATTACCACTACTATGAATACCCATATTACCATCGGGTACAACCGCATTATGGCATTCGAAATCAGCGTTACAAATTAATTCATTTTTATTATAATATAGACGCTTGGGAGTTATATGACCTAGAGAACGATCCCTCTGAAATGAATAATCTAATTAATAACTCTGCCCATGCTTCAACCATTAGTCTTTTGAAATCAGAGCTATATAAGCTTAAGGATAGTTATGGCAATACTCTCTCCCTTGAAGACTTAAGACATATTTCAGACACAGATTTTGGAGGCTTAGAATCCCGTAAAAAGTAAAGGCAATGGTTACAGAAAAAGATAAAGAATTATTTAATAAAATAATGCAGCAGATAAAAATAAACACCAAAAAGAACCAGAAAGAAAACGCCGAAACAAAACCTATAGAAAAATCATATAAATAAAATCTTAAAATTAATTATATTCACATAGTTTAATGAAGAAATAATTTAATTAATAAACCAATTTAAATTGATGTTTGTAACTAAAAAACATGTAATTTTTCTCTATTTTTTAGTTACAAATACTCTATTCTCTCAAGAGTTATATTGGACTGGTAATGGGGGAGATGCTAATTTTTTTAATGAATCCAATTGGGCAAATACAGTATCTGGTCAACCCCCCGAAAGTGAAAGTATAAATCCTTCACAGCCTATCAATTTCGATCTTTTACTTTCATGTGAGGCTCATACAACTTCTACTGAAGTAACTAATATTGCTTCTCAAACACCTCATATATTTAATCAAGGCATTACAGAACCTTGGCCCTACGTTTATAATGCGGCTATAATTGGGGATGGGAATAATGGGGCAGAACAAACGTTTGTAATTAATGTCACTGGTTTACCTTCTGGAAGCGTGAATTATCGGGTTAATAAGACGGTGTCTAATGGAAATTGGTCCCAAGGAAACCCACAAGCACTTTCATTGGGAATTAATACAATTACTGTAAGTAGTGTAGATTTTGAACGAACGGTTAACGTTCAGTTTAGTAGTGGTGCTGTAAATTTTGATTCAATCTCTTTGAATGAAAATATTATTTATTCATTGCCTAATAGCTCCATTGTTTTAGAATCCTCCAAAACATTACAGATTTCGAATGGAGTCCTTGATGCATATAGTTTTTCTGGAGGGACTCTTATTTTGAATGAAAATTCTTATGTTCATTTGAGTGGGAATACGCCTCTTTTAGAGGATATTCAGGTTTATATAAACTCTAATATGAGTTGGTTGCGTTTAAATAATGTCACTCCAACTTTAGCCTATGACAATTATCTGTCTCAGTTTTTTGTGTTTAATGATTACTCTGAATATCCAACAAACATTCGTTTTGATAATTACTATGATAACGGAGTGGTTGTAAGGGCACAAAATTTGGAAGCCACTCCTTTGACCATTTATTCTAACGAAAACCTAAATGGATATGAAGCTTCTATCGTTATTGACCAGATTTACAGTGGGGCTTCGATTCCAACACAAATGAATGATAACATTCGTTCTTTTTATTTAAAAAGAGGGCATATGCTAACACTTGCTGTTAATGAAGACGGAACAGGAAAGAGTAACGTTTATATAGCTTCAGAAGAAGATTTGGAAATACATACATTGCCCAACTCACTTGTAGAAGGGATTTCTTTTGTAAGAGTTATTCCATGGAACTGGGTCTCGAAAAAAGGGACAGCGGGAGACATTGTCGGAATGGACAATACTTGGTTTTACAAATGGAGCAATAATGGCCTTTCGGATATGCAAAGAGAATGCCCTCCCATGTCTTGGGGATTTGGAGGCGCTAATGATGATGGAGATATAAGTTTATACCGTTCAATATATAAATCCACTCATGTTTTAGGCTTTAACGAGCCTGATGACTGTAATGGTCAATCTGGTCAGTATAATAATTTATGTGATGTGAATGTAGCATTAAGCATCTATGAAAACCTAATGAAAACGGGGCTGCGCTTAGTGTCTCCAGCATGCCGCCAAGGCGCAGCATTTGAATGGTTAAATACATTCAATCAACAAGCCATTCAAAATGATATTAGGATAGATGTTATTGCGCTACATTGGTATGATTGGGGAGGGAATCCTCAAAATTCACCAAATGTGAGCCCAAGTGCAATTTTAGATCGTTTTAGTACGTATCTAAATGAGGTATATAACTTGTATGGACTGCCTATTTGGATTACAGAATTTAATGGAAACAAGTATAGGTCAACAGAAGTAAACCGTCAATTCATGGAACTTGCTATTCCTTATCTTGAAAGCCTGAATTTTGTGGAACGATATGCTTGGTTTGAACCTCAAAACGTCACTATTCCTGAAGATCCTGGCAATGCTGAATTTTATGATGATGCTATGAATCTAACTGATATTGGTTTGTTTTATAAAAATCATCAATCAACCCCATCTATCCCAGTTACTTATTATGTAGGACCAAACAATTTGAATACTGAAGTTGTAGTTAATCAATATGTATATTCGTGTGACCCTACGAGCTATCTGTCGTTTGAATCTGACATTTATGCTCAAAGGGCTTCATTAAAAGTGATTCCAAACCCAGCAACCAATAAAATAAAACTGCTTTTTTCTGAGCCTATTTACTCCATTAAACTTTATAATATCAATGGATTACGTATTCAAAAGGAGTTAGAAAGTGGTTATATAGATGTATCAGACTTATCAGAAGGCGTTTATTTTATTAGTGTAAACCATTCTCATTTTAAATTTTTAAAACAATAGGAAGTGGATTATTCGTTATATTTATTAAATTTTTTAATTGTTGTATTTTTCTAAAAACACTCTATGAAGCTATTAAAGTTTATTTTTTTAATCTTAATATTTTTATCTATTACCGGTTCAAAGCCTATCAGACAGTCTAATAAAATGAATGTGTTATTCATTATAGCAGACGATTTAAACTGTGCTCTGGGTGCCTACGGAGACCCACTTGCAATCACACCAAATATTGATAGACTCGCCAAAGAAGGCCTTCTTTTTGATAATACGCATGTTCAATACCCGTTATGTGGTCCCTCTAGAGTTTCTTTGATGACTGGGTTGTATCCAGATCAGACAAAATCAAAAAAACTAAGATTGTATGTTCGTCAAACCATTCCGAATGTCATCACACTTGGACAAAAATTTAGAATGGAGAATTACCATTCGGTACGGGTTGGAAAAATTTATCATTACCATAACCCTAGAGATATTGGAACAGCCGGTCATGATGATTCATACACTTGGGACCGAACAGTAAATCCTTATGGTCGCGACAAAATAGAAGAATATAAGTTAAAGGGATTAAAGCCAAAACTGGATGGCGGTACTTTAAGTTGGCTGGAGGCAGAGGGAGCTGATGAAGAGCAAACAGATGGAATAGGCGCTACGGAAACCATTGATTTTTTAGATGAGTTTTCTGAAAGTGGTGAGAACTTCTTTTTAGCTTTTGGACTCTACAGACCTCACGTTCCTTTTGTGGCTCCCAAAAAATATTTTGACTTATATGACGCCACAGATTTCACGGTCCCACAAAGCACGGATGGATATTTGAATACAATTCCAGAACCTGCAGCCATCTCGGTGCGTCGTAAAAAAGAACAAGTGGCTATAGATCCTGATTTAGCCAAAGAAATTAAACGAGCCTATTATGCAACTACCAGTTTTATGGATGCACAAATTGGACGTGTTTTAGATAAATTAAAAGCAACAGGTTTAGATAAAAATACCATCGTAGTTTTCACATCTGATCATGGTTATCACCTTGGTGAGCATGGCCATTGGCAAAAACAAACGTTGTTTGAGGACGCAACAAGAGTTCCATTGATTATTTCAGGACCCGGAGTCACAACCACGAATGAAGTGGTAAAAGCGCCTGTAGAATTGGTGGATTTATATCCTACGATTATGGATGTGGTAGATCTTAAACCCCCTTCTTTTGTAAGTGGAAAAAGTTTAGTGCCCTATTTTACAAATTCTAAGGCGGCTGTTAGAAGTAGTGCTTTAACAGAACTTCAGGTGAACATTGGAAATAAGAAAGCACAAGGTTATGGAATTCAAACCAAGCGTTACCGATTGAATCAATGGCGCTTTAAAGGGGTTTATAGCTACGAGTTATATGATCATAAATTTGATAAATCAGAGCTTAAAAATTTAGCTGATAAACCTGAGTATTCATCAATCAAAGATTCGCTTCTTACTGTTTTAGAGTCACGTATAGCAGAAGCAAATAGGGTACCTCTTGGTTTAGGTAAGCAGATTAATGGAGCGATGCCAACCTTCGAGCCAAAACGTTTTTTCTCTCAACCGAAATAACTTTCACTTATTTTTTTAAAGCCCTCTAGTAGGATTTGATTTCCTAAATCAATAAAGATATTTAATTGAAAAACCCATAACCATAAATGATTGCGGCTTCTACTGTGGAGTCGCCGAGAGGCCTCCAGATAATTTTTTGAGGCTTTTGTAAACTAATATTGATAGCCAAAGACTAAAAGCCACTTGGTTTTCAATTTTTTTAAAAATCATCTGTTTTTTATTTCAAGAAATTATATTTGTTCTTTAAAAGATATGATTCAGAATACCCCGTGTAATTGGAGATTTTTGATATGGATTCCTCTTTTAAAAACATATCTTTTGCTTTGCTATTTCTTTCTTGTTTTATGAATTTAGCAGGGCTGAATCCTTTTTGTAAATTATTTATAGCATTATAATCTAAAGTAAATTTATCTTGTAATGTAGTCAAAGTGACTGTTCTTAAGTTTTTAATAATAAATTTTTTAATTTCTACGACTAGCTCTTCATTAGATAAATTTTTGTTTATCAATGATTTAAAAATTATTAAAAATGATATTAATATAAATAATATGATTAGAATTTCATATATGAAGTGACTATCACTGTTTGAACTTAAATTTTGAAGATATGAGCTCTTTTGATATTCATTAACATTCTCAATGCTATAAACCCCATGAATACTTCCAAAACTGATGTAATTTTTTAATTTGAATACAGCATCTTTATTAAACTCGTCATTTATAATTCCATTATACATTTGTCCAATAGATTTCACAAAGACACTTAAACCATCATTTCCAGATAAAAAAACGAGATCTCCAACATCCGAAATTGTGTGTGCTGATAAACTCATCTTATGAGTACTAATTAACTTGAGCTCATTTTTAAATCTTTCAAATTTAAATAATGATTTATTTCCTGTCTCTTATACACATCTGACGCTGCCGACGACTCCTTACGTGTAGA